>ENA-ORXF01001294-ORXF01001294.1-marine-metagenome-genome-assembly--contig:-NODE-1294-length-16393-cov-9.889495_pt1 | contig 16393 bp, 26 predicted proteins | sample MGYA00237864_ERZ511476 | MGnify/ENA primary metagenome ERZ511476 (study PRJEB26306, sample SAMN06343908) | marine metagenome | isolation source: coastal waters | place: Atlantic Ocean: West Antarctic... | reverse complement strand
ACCCAAAGCAAGGGTTGCCAGATTACGGACATTTTTTAATTGAATTGCCATAGTATTTAGGTTTATGCGATTGCGGTTATTTTACCGTGAGCACCAGGATGGTTTACGACTAGAGAAAGAGTTGCGTCGCAATATCCTCGTTCACCGCCACCTAGATTCGGAAGCGAATTAGTTGACAAAGGAATCAATTCCACACAACCGTAGTATTCAGGGTTAAGCAAATAGCCAGTATCTTTGTTCGTAGTATCAGGAGCCGTATCAGGGTTCATGTTTACGATAGAAACGATTCCATGATCGCTATGATAGAGTTCAACACTAAGTTTGATCTTAGCGCTATCTCCACTATAGTTTACATTACGAATAGAAGTACCCGCACCAGAACCATCTGGATCAAGGCGAGCGAAGTCACTGATTTCCCGACGAAGGGCAGTATCAGCTACCAACGTTAGACCGTTGCTAGAACCATTAACCCGAAAGATCGAGGTAATTAGGTTGTTGAATACCGTTTCAGTAAATGTTCCAGTAGCGTGAATTGAAGCAGCAGGAGTACGATAGTTCGAGGGAACATCCGAAGGTCCAGCAGAGTCGATCCAGTCACCAAGACCGCGCAAACCATTGACCGTGCCAGCACCATCTTCTGTGGAGCGATCATTTGTTGATAAAAGAGTTGCCTCTATATCACGCTTGATCTCCATCATAGCCTTTGTTTCGGCTTGTGCGTATTTGGCAGGGCCAACGGAGTCAACTGCTTCCTGAATATCGGATACCATATAGTCCCTACGGAACTTTTGGACTCGATTTCCAAGGCGCGCGCGAGCTGCAAATTGGTCGGTGAATGTAGTAACATCTGCACCTTCTGCGATACCAGTGGTTACTGGTGCTGAAAGAATATCAACTGTCCACTCTGGGAAAGAAGAAGTGCCTTTGGTCTTCGTTGCCGAAGAAAGGACGGGTGTATCTTCAGGCGCGAGAATAGTCAGAATGTCTGTTAATTCCTCGCGATTGGAAACGCCCGACCCTGGATTTGTTTGGTCGTAGTTATTTGAGAATGCCATAGTATTTAGGTTTTGCCATTATTGGCTCGTTTTTGCATACGCATCTTAATGAAATCATCTTTTGAACCTGACTCCTTAAACCTAGAATTTAAATCGGATAACACTTTCGTTGACCTCGATTCAGATCGTTCCGTGGGAGCCGCCGCACTATTGGGACTCTTGGGTGGAGCTATATCGAACGCCTTGCCTGCCTTAACTGTTTTCTTTGGGGCAGATTTGGAGTTAATGGAGTTTACAGCGTGGGCTAAGAGATACGGCAACTGAGCACCCAGTTCGGGATACTCATCGTAAATCTTTTGCATTCTGCTGTCGGACGCAATTTTAACGAACTGCTTGGTGACGGTGCTCTCTGGATCTTTCATCCACTCGAACTCCTTCATGGCCTTTTCCCCATACTGCCGACGTTGCTGAAGCGATCTTTCCTTTTCTTGGACCTTTTTATATTGGTCTGGCAAAAAGGTGTCTCTGCTCTTACGAGCTTGCTTTAGCTGTTCGCGTACTTGGGATTTCGTTAATTGCTGTCCATCCACATCAACAACTATATCTTCGGGTGAATCATCGCTAGCGTCGTACAAAACATCCTCTAAGTACTCGATTGCATCGTGTATCTCTTGGGACTTGGTTTGTATTGCGGCTGTATCCTTTAAGTCGCTAAATGGGTTATCTTTGATTTCCCGTTTAGCATCTAGTGGATTTTCCCGATTCTTGATTGATTCCTTTAGGCTATCGAGTTCCCCTTGAAGAGATTTCTTCTCACCGGTTAGTTGACCAATTCGGCCAGCCGCTCGGCTTTTTAGGATCTCGGATAGCTTTTCAGCATCTTCCTGAGATAAGTTGTCTAAATCAAACTGTGAAAGAACGTTTTCCTCCTCTAAGACTTCATCGGCCTCGGCTTCCACCTCGACTTCTTCAACCTCAGATTCTTCTTCTATTTCAGTGGATTGGACTTCTTCTTGCGGAGCCGACCTTTCCTCTAGTTGTTTACTCCGAGAGGCTTGGTAGTCTCCCATCGTCATGTTCGTCTTATCCGCTGTTGTTTCGGGTTCAGCGATTCCCGTAGATGATTCTGTCATAATTGTTGCGCTATTTACGCTAGCGATGGCGAGGACTTGGATTATATCATGGAAAGAGTTAACTTACACTAACTTTTTCCATTTATCTGAAATTTCATCATATTTACACATGGACAAAAGCTCATCTAAGGCTCTTATTTCACCAGAGGTGCGCATAAGTTCATCACTGTCAGCACTATAGAGACCCAGTATGGCATCCTCTCGCTTGGCGTGAATCATGGTTAAAAACCGTAAAAAAGGTTCTATGTTTCCCAAGTGGTCAATGTCTTCTTCTATTGAGTAACTCATTGAGCCATGTATTGGGTTTTGGTTTCACCCACGGTAGCAGGCTGAGTACCAATCTTGCCGATCTCAGCGTTTTGGACTTGCTGCATAGCGAACTGGTATTGCTTGGCGTACTTCTCTAGGCGAGCGGCAAATGCCTCATCTCCTTGAAGTCGTTTCGCAATGTCGGGTTGCTGCGCATATTGTTTTATAATTTGCATAGCCACCTGAGCACCGTTGGGTCTTGCGGGAACTTCAATCCCTGCAAAGATTTTAGCCAAGTCATCAGTGATGTCCTTTTGAATCTTGTCTTGGGCCTCTTCCGCTGGCATGATAATAGCATCTGCCATTTGCGGATCAATGCCTTGAGCAATTACGGAAAGGAGAGCCTCTCTGTTAATTCTGCCAGTAGTATCCATTTGGATCAAAGAAGCAAACTGTTGGAGTTTCTTCTCTTGTGCCTCTGGATCTGTGGCTAGAGTATCAAAGTTAATAGTAACATCAAAGTCTCGATTGGGGTCTCCCTTAGAGAGCTTTTGTGGATCTGCTACACCAGTAACCTGAAAGAATATCTCATCGGGTCCAAAGCGCTGAAAGTTTTTGTAGCACAATGCTAATACCTCGGCTGCGTGTTGTAAGAACTTGTCAACTAAGAATTGTCTGCGAGTAGATGAGATTTGACTGTTTTCGTCCAACCCCATTAGCCTATCCGCTTGATCCTGAAGCGTGCGCTCCATTTCAACACTGCCTGGATTATAGCTAGGAGAATCCCCAAAACGAATAGACCCAGGTCGGCGTTCTGGAACATATCTTCCTGGACCCCAATCTGAAGGGGCTTGTCCAACTGGGTGCATTAGTGGCGGAAGCGTACTCATGGAATTAGAATCCATTCTTGAGTCGCGCTCTACCTTGACTTGATTCTGAATACCCCTTAGCAATTCTGGCACATTGTTCGTGTCATACAAGCGCTTAGTATCCTCGGATAAACGAGTAACAATAACAGGATAGTTTTCGTAACCATTTAATAGTCCGAACTTTGCATATCCTTTAACTCCGTCGCCAAGATCGCCGCTAAATTCAGGATGAAATACCGTACAGTAAATTCCCTCAGAGTTATCTTTTTCGTCAATTAGGCGCTGATACCCATATATGACCTCAATGAGATCTGCCGCATTGTAGTTGGGGAAAGAGGTAGTACGAGTAGATTGCCCCTCTTGTTCCACTTGGGTTGGATTAACCCCAACTCCCTTTTTGGTATCAATTATGTAGTCAACCCAGTCTTCATCCCATCCATCTGTAGAGACCTTTTGCAATAGCTCTTGAGCCGTGTAATAAGTCTTCCAAAATGCTTGTGGAGCACGTTGGGGATCAGTCGTATAAGAAGGGAATATCCAATCCCCGTCTGGTCCTAGTGTTTTAATGGTAGGGCAATTAACCTGGCGGCGTATTGTTGAAACTTCTGCTTCCCCGTTTTTGCGCAAATCATTTAGTGCTTTCTTGGCATCCTTTATTTGGACTCCCTCTAGCGCACTTTGAAGCATTTGAATGACTTGATCGTCCTCTTTGTCTATAATTAGTTGGGCAATCTCTGGCGAGGCTTGGGCAATCTCAGATAACACCAAGCGTTGCTTGAACTTCTTGTCCCCCTTGAGCCAACCACAATAAGTAATCATTATACCCCTCTCTAGGAGATAATTGGCTCCTAGTTCCATTTCTCGCTTGAAACGAGGGATGTAGCCGCTAGTAGACATCCACTTGAGGAAGTTAGATACTAGCTTTGCGTCGCCAATGTCCTTAATTTCCACGGGGAACGCTTTAATGCTAGAGCGGTTTAGAGAAGAAATAAACAAAGACACCAATCTAGTGATGCGTTCATCAATGACGTGGCTCTCTAGGTCGCTTGCACCCTCCCAAGGGAACGCATCGGCTCCGTGCTTTCGGAGATCTCTGCTTTTACCAGGCCACCAATTGCGTCTGTCATCGTATGCTTCGCGGCAATGTCTATAAAAAGAGCCAAGCTCGGAGTTTGCCGTTGAGTATGCGCTAGACAGAAGCCCAATGTCAGGCTCCTTGCTTAGATACGTAACGGCCTCTAGGTATTCATTACTTTCCATAATTCCTTCGGCGGACTTTTTCTTTAATAGAAGTGTTTATTAAATTTGTGAATCTTGGGCCAACCCCTATCTTATCACAAAATTCTCTAGTGTGCATTGGGTGGGTTGATTTTTCTAGCAAATATCTAGTTAATAGCTCCCAAGCAATAAACCTGTCTATCTCCTTGTTGAGAAAAGACCTAGACTTTACTAGCAATTCAAGGTCTGAGCAGTCTATAGGATTTTCCATTCTTGTCCTCAATCTCTTCAATGGTTATGTTCTTCCCCGTTAGGCGCTTGTGCAGCTTTGGGGGAATCATTACTGGAATTTTTATGCCATCTTGGGTCTTGGCAAACACATATCTAGTATTCCGAGCTGGCTTAATGACTCTAGCTGAGTAGTGCTTGGGAACAATCTCTGGAATAACGATGGCATGTGAGAGTATCTCCCATCCTTCCTTTGTTATCCAAGTATTTCCGCCTTTACCTGTTATTTGGTTGTCGCATAGCTTGGCTCGTGCTAATTCCTCTACTTCAATAAAGTCTAGGTCTGCGGCTTTACATATTTCTTTTAGTCGTCTTTTCATTAGTATCCTCCTTTACCCCGTACTGTTACGGTGTAGTTTTGATTTGTTACGTGATCTGGTCCCTCTCCAGCATTCGTCATTCGCAAATAGCGAAGTAAGTCAATGAAATCCTTAAGGGCTTCATCTTTCTTTCCGTCTGAGTTATAGTTAATTATACTGTCAATTAGATTCTCACATGACTTGTGAATGGTAAGCGTGGGGCGATTAACCGAATTAAGCGGCTCATTGATGTCATAATCAAACCACTCATCTAGCATCTGTAGGCCAACTTCTTCTGTTCTGCCGTCTGATGGAATGAATATCATCCCTTCATCCTCGAATGCCATGAAGCGATCAATCGAATCATCGTTTTCCGTTGCAAAGGCTCTCGAATCACCAATGCGCTCAAATACATCCTTGACCCCAATCTCTTCTTCAATCTCTTTCCACACTTTGACATACCCCTTAACCGACATGATGTGCTTCTTGGATGCGGGTCCGTACCTCCAGTTGGGAGAACCAAAGTCTGCCCACTCCCCATAGGTTTGTCTCTCTGGGAACTCCGCTACAATGTGAACATCCCCTAGCTGATTGACAAACGCCCACAAACAAGAGTAGCTCCTACGACCAGCAGGATCAGCCACCATGTAACAAGTATGCTTGCTTCGGTCAAACTCCCAGCGCTTTTCAACAACATTAGCTGCATTTGAGAACTTGGGGAATAAAGAAGTAATGATGTTGCTTGGAATCCCGTGGAAACGAACCAAGCGCTCTGTTAGGCTTTTGTGGCTGTGTAACGTAATCATGTTATCAAAACCAGCCCAAGGATTGTCTTCAGAGGGAAAGAACACCATACCAACCCCACCTTTGGCTTTATCGTTGTTCTTCTTTTCCCTAACCCACTCTACGCTCTTGGGGTCACTAGAGTTAGGGAATGCCTCTGGGTTGACTTTTATCGTTTTGGTAACCTGACTGCCTTTGATTTTATCGGCCACAAAGGGCGTCATGTGATTGATTGGCGTAAATGTCGTTAGGATGGTGGCCCCTCTGCGGGGAATGCGGTATAAAAGCGTGTTATATAGCTCACCATTCTCTAGGTATTCGTCTAACCAAGCACCTATGTTTACGGTCTTCGCCGAGCGGCTTCCGTACTCGTACCCTTCAAATTTGCTCTTATTGGCTTGGTACTGAGAATACTTAACAAAGAAACACTCTCGGACCTCAGTACCATCTCCTACATCTAAAATGAACTTGTCTCCGGTAAACCCGTTTTGAAGGGAGAAGTTTAAGTACGCCGTGGAACTCTTTTGCTTTTCCTTAAACTCTGGTGGCAAATAACGATAAACGTATCTCTGTTGGATTTGTACGCTAGCGGCATCATCTTGGGCAAAACAATAGATCTTGGCCCCTGGATTGTTTACCAACGCATCCACTACCATCTTTGCCCCTATTTCTGATTTCGACGATCCGTTGCCACCAAATGCAAATACCTCCATCCACTTGTCGCACATTTCGTACACCAACGGCCAAGATGGAAACTCGAACCCATGATTCAAGGGATCAATGACGGCCTTGGCTATACGGCTCTCGTGGGCCGCATGAAGGTCTTTGAGCAACGGGAGATCGTTTTCATAAAGAAACAGTATTTCCTCTGGTGAGGGGGGTTTGATGATTTGGTGATCCGTGAAGTCCATTAAGAAAAGAATGTCATGGTGTAATCGGGAACGTAGCCATTAAAGGTGGAGGTACTGACAGGAATCGAACCCACGACATCCTCATTACAAGTGAGGCGCTCTACCGACTGAGCTACAGTACCATTGGGTGCGGGGGAGGGAGTCGAACCCTCGTGAATCGGCTTATGAGACCGATTGCCGACCGACGGCTCCCCGCAACTAAAATCTATCTTGTCATATCCGCTTTCGTACTTATCTAGGTCTCTTCCCTTTTCGGGAGTCATTCCCTTCATACGTCTATCACCTTCTTCATTTCATTAAACTTTTCCTTGGCTGCATCCCTAAGTCGTTCATAGTCAGCGTCCGAATAGTCCTTGGCTTCTGCCGTTCTACTCGTGGCGTCACCACGGGCCAAAGTAGCTGCCCTATCAGAGTTTGCCTTGGCTATGCTGATTTCCTTTAGATCCTTAAATGTAGGCTTGATCTTGTCGTTCTCCATTTGATCGCGAACGCTTTCAATCATGTCCTCTTCTAGTGAGTTGAGGTTCATGTAACTATACGCAGCTAACTTCCCCCCCAATTCACGCCAAGTCCCAAAGTGGTCGGCGTATGTTGTTAGCACACGAATAATGGTCTCTCTTTCCATATCCATGTGTCTTACCATGTGGCTTTGAGTCTTGCCTTGGCTGTGGGCCATTAGTATCCTAGCGGCTTTTTGTGGGTCATAGCACTCTAGTGCCTTAATGCCAATGCACGTCTTTGCATACTCACCTATGGCTAGGCTGATTTGTGTACTCAATTCGTGCTTGATTTCTTCGGGATCAGTCATTTTGGGGTTTGCGTGTGGAGGCTCTCCCTTGGTTTCTTGTCTTTCATTAGAACCACTGTGCACACATGAATATACGTGTCAAGCATAATGTTGCATAAACATTACTTTTCTTTAGCGCAACCCTGGGTTGTAAAACTAACTGATTAGTTGATTATGAAACTTTGTAATGTACACGTTTCCCACTTGTGGTATAATCGAGCCGATAGGCGAGTTTGTAAGAGAGCCTAGGCGAACGCTTAGTACTAACTAGCTGTTTATCAAAGAAGTAACGTCGCTTCGCTCCTAGACTCCGCTGCTGCCCGCAGCTCCAACCACTTAACAATACTAAGTGAGAGCACCGAAGCGACCTAACCCAACCAACGGGCACTCCTTCCCAAAACGCACAAAGATGAATAGATTATGAATAGATTATGAATAGATGGGACGTATAAGTGTGCTTTTTCGTGACAAAACATAGTAGTTATTTGTCACAAAACATACCTCGCGCAAACACTTAAAGGTCGCGTAGGGCAAGTAAACATAAAAGTCTTGGGATTTGCCTTTTTTTAGAGGGGGGTTTATGCATATATATATCGATCCTCCTCCTGGTTCTCGACCCCCTCCCCCCTACACTTGTAGTCCGTGTTCACGTAGAAATGAACTGAATGAACTGTTTGAACGGAATACAGCCTGCCGGGCCTCACGTGAACGGGGGATCTTTTCGGGAAGCGCGGATGCATTCTCTGTCACTCTGTCTGTCCGCATCACTCTGTCCGCATCTCCCAATCACTCTCTTATAGTGGGGTGGGTTTGGTTGGAAATGGCGGTTTTATGGCGTGTTTGCGGCGCATTTCCTCATTTGTTTGTATATTTCCGCCACATCTTGGTACATTTACGACACTTTTGGGTCTAATTGCGGAATAATTACGGTTGTTCTCGCCAGTCGGGTCTCGCATGGTAGGTTGTTGTTGTTCGCTCGTTTTGAGTTTTCCGGTTCAAGCCGCTCCTTGAAATTTCTCAATCTCAATCATTATGAATAATTCGAACACTTCAATAATTTGCTCTCTTTCAATCTCAGGCAGCGCTTGGTGTTCTCCATCTAAAGCTTCCGCCTTCTTGAAAAAGATGGGACCCTGTGCTCTCTTTCAAGTACTCCAGGCCACTTCCGATTCAGAACTAGTTCTTATGTCGCAAAACAAATACGAATCCACCCAAGAGTACAGCTGGTACAAGGTTGTTGATATCACTCCTTTGCGGCGGGATGGCTTGGTTTCATATAAATAGAGATCGAAACGCTTCCGGGCGTCTGGGAGTCAATCTCTCACTGATGAGATCAGAACCTTAACCACTGTAAATCTGAAACAATCAAAAACAGATAAACGATGAAATTATTAAAAGAAGAACGCGCTTTGCTCTTATCGCTAGGCCGTGAAATCAACAAAACGCTTGGCGCTTGTTCCGGCCTGGCCGTAGAGCTTGATGGCTCCTATCCATCTTTAGAGGCTTCCTTTGACGCTTCCTGCGATGCTTATGCAAAGGCAAAGCAATTGATAATGGCAAACCACTCGAAAGACTTCCGCCGCTCCGGTGGATGTTCAGCCTAACCACTCACCGCACTAAAAAATGAAAGCAACCCTCACCTTCACAAATAGATCAACTGCGCAGCGCTTTGCGACAATGTGGTCTCGACGTTCCTTAATGGGCTACAGCCTGGGGAACACCAAAGACGGCGCAAGTGTTGATATCTACAATATCACTCCGGCTTTAAAGGCTTGGATTGATGCATACGTGAAAGAAAACAACCTCTAATCGTAATTTTTCCGACAAATACGATTGACACGTCACAAATCAATCAACATTCTTATTTCTAATGCTATTAATCATATCTCTAATCACTCTCTTTTGCTTATCGGTCTCAATCCGATTGCTTTTCAACTAACCTCAACCAATTAAATACTATGCAAATACAAGAACAAGACAAAACCTATAACGGCTGGACCAATCGCGAAACATGGCTAATAAATCTCCATTTTGAGTTCAATTCAAAGGACGAGCTCGAGGGAATCAAGGAGCACGTTAGGGAAGCCTTTTACGAGTTTGATACTCTACTAATAGATCAAGGCAATCCATTTGTTCAAGATTTCGTTGCATCACCTGACTTTCACGCTATCAACTGGGAAGAATTGGCCGACCACATTGACTAAACCGCACCCCGATCCTTGCCTAGCATACTAAATTTTAACTAAAACGGCAAACCTGCCACCCTAACAAATAACCACAAAGTAATATGTCATTTGGAAATATCGTACAAGTTAAACTATACAAAACGACGGGAGCCTGGACTCAGGCCCTCTACACTGGCAAAGGGCCAATCATTCGGGGCATGCCCTCAATCATGGCAATCATCGACGGCGGAATCAAGCCCGTTGCTTTTCCGTTCTTTCGGTAGCCCTTACCTTAACCCGTAGTCCTTTGGGCTGCGGGTTTGCGGGTGTAACTTTTAACCAAAATGAAATGACAACTAAATACGAAATTCTAGATTCAATGGAAATAACGGTTGCAGTGGCTGACATAATAGACGATGCAAGATATGCGCTCGCTAATGTCCCGTTTGCAAAAATGATAGTCAGAACGGACGATTGGTCGGTTTTGGATCTAAACCCCAACAACTAATGCACCCAACTAAACACCAAAGAGAAACCACGCTAAACCTAGAGCGCATTTGGGCGGCATGGCTAGCAAAGGAACCCAGTGCATACACTAGACTGGGCAAGCGCTTGAGGTGGCGTGAGCTTTACATCTTTTTGTGCGCTTTTATGCCTAAACAAGAGGCCCAATGGGTTGCGGACAAGATAAAGGAAATCAAATGAAGCAGCCTATCACCTGGAGAAATGCCCGATACACCCTAAATAATCTATTAGAGCTAAATCTGGCAAAACCGCCCCGCAAGGGACCACGTAACACCAAACCCAAGAAGAGCAAATGCAAATGAACACCAAAGAGAAACCATACGAAAACCTAAAAATAGCCGGAATTGATACCCGCGACTATCCAGACTTTTGCGATGCCTACCTTGAATCAGGTTGGCACGTAGAAGAAGACAGAGAACTAACTGAGGACGAGCTTGACAGCTTGACCGACCTCTACGCAGCCGAAATCCAACAAGCCCTCAGTGAAGGGGACGAATACCTATGAAAACATACGACCATTTAACACCAAAGGAACTAGAATCTCTTGAGGCTGAATCTCAGCGAGCCTGGGAAGACAAAAGACGCGACAAGGCTATTGAGGCCATGTCAACATACAGAGAGGCCCTTCGCGGGGATGGTGCAGAAATCAACGAAAGTAGAGATGATTGACACTCCCTTACAACTCGCAAGCGCTCTTATGGTTGCTTTGGGCCTTATTACGCTCATTATAGTGGCCTTACGAGTGATATTTCAACGATTAACCAAATAGACACATGAGTAGAATAACACCAGGAGCAAGTAAATTTCGATTGAAATGGTCAAATGACCAAAAGCCCACCAAAAAAGGGGGGCCAAGAAACACCAAACCCAAAAGGAGAAAATAAAACAATGATAGACTTGAGAGAGTGCAAAAAGGGCGATAAGCTCCGGCTAAGAAGCGGAATCATAGCCGAATATGTTCAAAACGACGGGCCAACCGCAACCCTAAACAAATACAACAATCAAATACTATCCAAGCCCTATGGGTACTCTTGGCACAAAGATGACGGAGCTTGGGATTTAATAGGAGGCGATAAAGACGTAATAGAGGCCCTATGACCGCACTAGAGCGACTGTACATAATAACTCCCAAAACCATGCAAGAATGGGCGATCATTAGTCTCATAGTTGACCATGCGTTAATGTTAAGGCTTGACACGGATGAGATGCGCCTCCATGTTGAGGCCCACGCAGAGCTGCTTGAAATGTTTCACCAGTTCTACATGAACGAAAATGAACCGAAAAACCAAAATGAAAATAATTAATGAAGAAGTAAAACAAGAAATCTACCGCCAGCAACGAGCACATCTTATCGAAATCCAAAAGGATAATTTTTGGTTCGCTTTGCGGTGTTATTCAGTAATCATTTCCATGCTTGCCTTAATTGCCCTTTGCATTTGGCTGATTGCTTAATACATTTATTTTCACTTATTTGAAAATAAATGAAACCAAGTGGCTCTTTCGAGCGTATGTATAGTAGCGGGTAGTAGCCCGTTACGGAATAGAGTCGAGTTTTCGATTCTTTAAGACTGTCCCCACGTCTTTGCGATCAAGCGAGCCAAGCGCTCATGGGAACACTTTGTACTGAAGGTAAGGGGTTATGCGGGGGCGGTCGCCCTTTACCTTCAGTACAAGAAACCTCGGTAGGGTGGAATGAATACATGCAACCACCCTCGCAAGAATTGCTAAGAACGAGGGGGCGTCAACGTATAGTTGACAGTAGCTAGAGGGCAACGCCGACTGCTATGGATCATCCATTACCCCCTTCCACTAACGTGGTGTGTAACATCCTTTTCGATGAACTCAGTGGGTTAACGCTCCAAACACAAGTTTCGTCTTTCGGGCGAAGCTGTGTTTAAAGCCTTTCTTAGAATCTAGTAGGTTAAGACCCCACTAACTACTTTGACGTTAGTGAGTGTAACATCAAAACGTACACGACACCAACTAAGTGTTGACAGGGCGTACATGATGTGATTGATGGAGTGAATGATTAACCAAAACAACCCCTTGGACTTGTCTTACAAGATCTCACTTCCCAGTACCCCAAATCACAGGGATCGCATATTGGCTCTTCTTGAAACAGTACGCACTGAATACGAGTTACGCGATTGTGCCATATTGGTTCAAGAGCACAAGGGCGAAAGCACGAAGAATCTCATTCAAAATGTAATAAACAACTCTTGACATTCCCCTAAAGGCATAATTTATTAAACAAAATGAACAAATACGAGCTACAAAGTCGAGTAAGCAAAATCTCCCACGAAATGGGATTTGTTGAAGATGTCGAGTTTTTGAAAGACAAAGAGAAAGCTAGTGCTCGATACGAAGACTATGAGATAGCGATGGGCATGAGGGATGAATCGCCTCTCGAATTGGGATTTCCCGTGCCATATGGATCGGTGTTTAACTCAGCCATTGTATCTGGAGTAATCTCAGCAATGAGTTAGAATTTACGCTGACATTCTGTTGGCAGCTCCGTGATATTCGTGAGGGATGGGCGCGGAGTCCTTTTTTATTAAATAAGTGATTGACACGGGGCCGACTCCCGCCATTGTCGGGACAGTTCTTTAACATTTCGCAAATCAAATTCATCTCGTAAGCAAAATACGGTATCGCAATTGCGGTATGATCTAAGACTTGCCCCGTGTTGACGCATGGAAGATTATGGCAGGAACAGGTGCTCTAGTCCTAACTCGAAAAAGGGACGCAATCTCCTATTTGGTTTGAACAACGCCCCAAGTCGGCAAGTTCAGAGCAGATGGCAATCAGTCCGACTGCCGCTGACTTGGGGTTTCACTTTTCTATTATCACATAGAATACCATTGTATTCACTTTTAGCAGCCCCTGTTAGTGCAGGGGCTTCTTTGTTTTTCAGATCGGGATACCTCGATATTCATAATAAAATAAGCCAAGAGAGTTTGGCAAGGGTTCTTATTCCCTACAAAACCCGACGCTCCCACGGGTAGCCATCCTTGGCTGGGAGCACATTTTCTAAAATAAACACTTGACATGCTCGTTATGAGCACATGAGGTGTAAGCGAAATCTGTACCGCATTCAAGGTACGCAATAAACGAAACTAAGCCTAAGTCTAAATAGGCTAATTCAAAGACTAAACATTATGGAAGACACGAGATATTGGAAGAAATCAGAACTTGGGGGATTTTGGAGTAAATGCCGAGATCAAGACAACATATCATCCTCGGATGGTCGGCAGCTATACAAGTACACAAAGCCCATTGTGGGCGAACGCTGGCAGCACGAATGCCGTCAATTTGGTGGGGTTATTGAGTCTTTCTTCATTCAAGAAGGAACCTACGGGGATGCTTTATGTATTGGCATTCGCTCTAATGATCGAGTAAATGTACTCCAAATCCCCGTGTGGAAGAAAGAAGGAAGTCTTAACGCTGACTTTAAGGGCATGGCGAAGAAGATTGCAAACATCAACATTAACGATGAGTTAGACTTTAGCACTTGGACAAACATCAAAGGCAAGCGCGAGTGGGTTGACAAAGAAGGTTCTACCCACACCCAAATTCCGACTTATATCATGGTTTACCAAGACAACGGGGCAATGCGTACTTCCACAAAGAGCGCGTTTGATTACGTTGATGGAGTCTATGTTGGGGTTCCTGCGGCTGAGACTGCCGAATTGGGAGGAAGGACTGTTTATGATTTCACCACTCAAAACGAGTTTTTCATCGGACTTATAAAGGACTTCGCCAAGGAGCACGTTGGCGTTCTGGAAGAAAGACGCAACGCTCGTCCCAATACTCCAGCTGAAGCGCCCAAGGCCCAAGTTGAGGAACTAGAAGATGTCCCATTTTAGGCAATGAAGATGATTCAAGGAAAGGTAGTAAAAGATTGGGGCGGGGGGAAGTACACGGTTTGCCGCAAGGATGAATCAAAGTTTTACTTAACCAATCTAGGTGATCGGAAGTTTTCTGTCGGGATGGAAATAACCCCCATTCTGGCGGAGCAAACCGAAGACAGGGGTGGTTTACATCACTATGAAGTGGGTAAACCCGAAGATGTCTTTGCCATTGCCGATAATCCAAACGTAACGGCCCTTGACTTAACCCAAGACACGCCAAAGGTGGTTCCGGTTCCAGAGATTGATGATGTTCCCGCATTGAAGTTCTTGATCCTAGCTGGATTCGGTTTGGTTCTAAAGGCCCTAGCCCCCACTTGTTCAGTTGACCAATGTTGTCAATCTGTGTTGAAATTGGCAATTAAGTTAAGAAACAAATGATATGGAACTTCAAAGAGACCCCAGAGTTCAAGCAAGCAATCAATGCTTCTTTGGCTGTTTGGGATTTAGGGAAAGAAGAGATTCTTTCTCGATGTCGGCAAGAACCTCTCGCAACGGCAAGGGCCATCTTAATGGTTACCGTTCGGGAGAGATCCAACATGTCTTTGAGTGCAATTGGTCGGGCATTCAACCGAGACCACGCAACAGTTATGCACCACACAAACGGACATACCGATAGGTTATTCACAGATGCAGATTATAAAGAGAATTTCAATGCAATAGGAAACTACCTAGATAGGGTAAATTTATGAACATATTAGCCATCGGAGATCTCCACAACCCATTTTGCCTCAAGAAATATCTAAGGCATTGCAAGAACGTAGACCGCAAGCAAAAGTGCAATGGGGTTGTCTTTGTGGGTGACATCATTGACAATCACTACAGCTCGTATCACGAAACCGACCCAGATGGACTAAGCGCCGGAGAGGAGCTAGACCACGCCATTGCTGAAACGCAAAAGTGGTACAAAGCCTTTCCCGAAGCCTACGTTTGCATCGGCAACCACGACCGAATGGCATTTCGCAAGGCATTCTCAGCGGGAGTTTCCAAGCGTTGGCTTAAGGATTACAACGAAATGCTAGGCACTCCAGGGTGGAAGTGGGTGGAAGAAGTCGTAATTGATGGAGTCCAATACATTCACGGCGAAGGGGGTACGGCACGAAGACGAGCCAAAGATGACATGCGCTCTACTGTACAAGGTCACTTGCACACGCAATGTTATGTAGAGTGGCTTGCCGGAGCGAACTTCAAGATATTTGGCGCTCAAGTTGGGTGCGGGATTGACCACGACGCTTACGCAATGGCCTACGCAAAGAAGGGCAAGAAGCCAGTCATTGCTTGCGCCACAATTAACCAAGGCAGGACAGTAACCCACCACATGATGGATCTATGAAAAACCACTCACTAGCAGGAAACGAAGATGTTAACAAGTGGGGCTACTTTATTGAGGAATACGACGGCTACTGGCTTAGTCGTGAATCATTTAGCAGCCTGTGGCCCACACAGGACTTGGCTCGTTTCAAATACAAGAAACACGCAAACTTACTAAAGAAACACTTATCACTAGAGGCAAAAGCCCTATACGACAGCCACAAACCATGAAAGACACACAAGAAAAAGCATTCCCAGACAGCGCGCGCCAAGGCTTTCAAGAAGGCATGGATTTGCGAGACTACTTCGCGGCGAAGGCTATAGACATTGCCGCGAAGCATACGATAATTGTGGTTGAACCCAATCACACATCAGGCGAAATTGCAATGTTTGCGTACCTGATAGCCGACGCCATGATGAAAGAGAGGAGCAAATGAGCAAACAAGGACAACAAACTATGAAAAACTTTAAAATAAGTGTAGCAAGTGACTATGGGTTCTACGGGAAAACCGGAGAGTATGATGCTAGAACCTTACCTGGAATCAAGCCAGACAAAGACGGGAATTATCCAGTAATTCATTGTGAGTACGATGACACTCCAGGCATGAGGGATACAACGTACAACATAATGTCATTGGATCAAAGCGTTTTTACTTATGCCTTGGGAAACATAGATAGAGCAATAGACTGTTGGAACGCCCTAGTGGATGAGCGGTATTTTAAAAGCCGCATTGAAGAATCGAGTCGGGCATTTTCCGAAGCACTTGGGCTTTATCGCGGATCACTTATGGGTGAATCTCATAAAAGTGTAGCAAAGTACGCAGTTAAGTGGGTTTTGCAAGACATTGAGATGGCGGGCATAAAGCCATGATTGAAGACACGCTAAAGGAAAGAGGAAGCCGTTACGGTGACTTTAAGGAAAACGCAGAGTGCTCACAGGCTCTTAAAGAAG
>ENA-ORXF01001290-ORXF01001290.1-marine-metagenome-genome-assembly--contig:-NODE-1290-length-16421-cov-8.898495_pt1 | contig 16421 bp, 21 predicted proteins | sample MGYA00237864_ERZ511476 | MGnify/ENA primary metagenome ERZ511476 (study PRJEB26306, sample SAMN06343908) | marine metagenome | isolation source: coastal waters | place: Atlantic Ocean: West Antarctic... | reverse complement strand
TGATTCGACTCAGTTTAATTATGACCCCTTAGCAAATTCGGATAACGGATCTTGCGTGCCTTTTATTTATGGTTGTTCTGATAATACTGCTTTTAATTTTGATCCTTTAGCTAACACATTAGACAATTCATGTTGTTACATTGATGGTTGTACTGACCCAACAGCATTAAATTATGATCCTAACGCTTGTTTTGACAATAATTCATGTATAACAATAATAACTGGTTGTACTGACGTAGCAGCTTATAATTATGATCCTACAGCAAACGTTTCAGATTCGACTGCTTGTTTATTTGATGCAGGTTGTTATGGTGGCCCAGGAGTGCCTTATTGGTTAAATGATCCATGCTATGCTTGGGTAATTGATGTTGATAATAACTGTTGTACAGATGATTGGGATAATTATTGTGTTAATTTATATGATTACTGTTTAGAAGGAATGCCTACAAATATTAGTGAACTTTTAAGAGAAAACGATTTTGTTATTTACCCAAACCCAACAAAAGACATTGTTAATTTAGCTTACAATAAAAACGCAAAGATCGATTTATACGGACCTTTAGGCGAATTAATGGCATCTGGTGAAAACATAAAGCAAATCGATTTAAGCGCATATTCTAACGGTATATATGTATTATATATAACATATAACGATAAAATAATAACACATAAAATAATTAAACAATAACACAGCTTCCAAAATAAACTTATATTTATATAGGAACAATATATTACAAAAATGGCAAATAACAAATACGCAGGATATACACCCAAAGGAGAAGAAACAATTTCTAATGAAGGATCACCAGGATCTGGTAATCGTTTAGATAGAGTAAATCCATATGAATTTAGAAAAGGTATGGATTTAGAATTAACCGGTATGGGTGTTTCTAGATTAGCAGAATCTACACCTAAAGAAAGAGAAAAAGCTACAGAAACTGTACTTAAAAATTTAAATGAACATGGGGGATATTATACTTCTTTAGTAACTTACGAAACTACTTATAGAAATATAGCAAAGGGTAATAAAAAGCCATCTTTTAAAACATGGTTAGCAGAGCAAGATAATAGTAAAATGAAAGAAGTTACTAAAGATGGTAAAGATAAAAATAATCAAATGGAAAAACCAAAATATGATAAATCAATGTATACTTTAAAAGAAGCTATTGCTAAAGAAGTAAAAGCTATGTTAGCTGAAGCAAAAGATAAAGAAGCTGAAAAAATAAATAAAGCGGATGCAAATAAAGAAGTATCAGATGAAAAAGAAGCTTCTAAGGGGGCTAAAGGAAAAGAAAAAGCACTTAAAGCATTAGATAAAGAAATTGAAGCTTTAAAAAAAGAAAAAGATAAAAATAAAGAAAAATTATCTACTCCTTTAAAAAGATATAAAGATGGTAAATTAACTGCTGATGAGTATAAAAAATTATCATCTGATATGGTTAAAAGAAATAAAGAAATTAATACTAGATTAAGTGATATTGAAAAAGAAAAAAATGATATTACTTTAAAAGAAAAAATGGGTAGAAGAGAAGTAGCTAAAACTATGATGGAAAAAGATACTCATATGGAAATTTTAAATATCATGAAAGAAGCAGGTGTTAATTTAAGAGAAGGAGCTGGTGGTATTAAAATGTATTATGAAATAGCAAAAACAGCTTACCAAGAAGGATTTATGGCTGGGTTAAATAAATAAAGATTAAGATGACAGTACCTAGCGGACAACTTGAAAAATCATTAGGAAAAATAAGAGCAGAAATGGGAAGTCATGATACTACTTCTGTTTATAATGGGAGTGCTTATGATCCTAGTTCTTACGTAGATATTTCAATGGGGGATATGGCTACTCAAATGGCTGATATTGGGGGAAATGGTAGTTATTTTACAGATATTTTTGGTAATAATCCTGGTGTTAATACAGTAGGTAATAATGGGATTACTATTCTTAATATAGGGACTCCTTCTGGTGGAGATGTACTTATGTCAGGGTGGGCATCATATAACCATAGTTTATCAGCATCATAGTAAAAATAAAAATATTAAATTAAAAATAAAACGTTATGAAAGAATATTTAAAAAAATTATGGAATGCACTTTGGGATTCAACAGATATTGATGAAAAAGCAGTTGCAGTTATAAAAGAAACAAAAACTAGAGCTAAAGCCGTAAAAAAAGAATTAATTGATGTTATAGATGCATCTAAAGGAAAAAAGAAAAAAGGAAAAAAACCTTCTAAAAATAAAAAAACCAAAACTAATAATAACACAAAAAAGTAAAAAAAAATGACTTTAAAAGAATTACAAGGTATGATCAAGGAAGAACTTGAAAATTACATGGGCGAAGAAGAAGTAGATGTAGATGTAGACATGGACGCAGGAGACATTGATGCAGATGGTGAAGCAGAAGGTGACACTGATGAAGATGTACTTCGTAACATTTATGATATGTTAAAAGCTAAATTTGATGGCGAAGAAGAAGCTGGAGATGATATGGATGACATGGATGACATGGATGAAATGGATAAAGATATGGATGAAGAAGCAGATTTAGAAGAAGCATCATCAACAGGATTTGGCGATGCAGGATCTAAAAAATCATCAGGTAATAATGCTGGATATAAAACAGTAGGTACTTTATCTGAGGGGGCTAAAAGATTTCAAAAACTAGCTAACATTATCAAATAAAAAAATATGACTCTTGATGAGTTATTATTAGAATGGTCTTATAGGTCAGATAAGGGGTATCCGTCACTGGATAGCCCTTCTGACCTTTCTATTTTAAAACAAATTCTTGAACAGTTAGATTTACCTACTAATGAAATTTTTAAAAATTTAGAAGAGGGTACTAATTTAAATCCAGGAGAATTAAAAAAATCAGCATCATTTGGACCCTTTAGTGGCCAACCAAGAGCTGAAATTTTAATAAAGAAGATAGAAAAAGATGAACCATTAATATTAATTGATGGTAGTACTATAGTTGTCAATAATAAAGAAGAAGTTATAATTGCTTTAAGAGACGAAATTAAAAAGGCTATAATATTAAAAGGTAAAGATGGTAAAATTACAACTACAAGTAAATTAAAAAAGACAGTAGATTTTGGAGGAAAAGAAGCTATTAGTAGTGATGAAAAAGCACCTACAGTAGATACTGATACTAAAGAAGCTTTAGTTATTGTAATGTGTAATGTTTTAAAAGAAGGAGGTAATTTAGTACCTTTTGATAAAGAACCTTATGCTGACAATTTTAAAATTATAAATAATTCTACAAATAAATTCCAAGATATTGAGGATAAAGAAAAAGCAAAAATAAATCAATTATTTAATTTAGTGGGAAGTAGTACAAATCCATTAGCTAAATTAAGAGCAGTTTTAAATAATCCTTATTCTATAGCAGTAGATATATTAAAAGCTTATCCAAATCCTAGATTTAATAGAGGAAAAATCTTTAATGAAATAAGAACAGAATGTTCAAGAATAACAGGATTACCTAAAGATAAATGGAATCCTGGAGATATTTATTTAATTAATTCTGAACCTACTTTACCTACAGATACAGATTCAATTGTACCTTGGAATGAATTATTTGTAAATAATTGGGGAGATACAGATAGACCTTTAGTTTCTATTTCATTAAAAGAAGAAAAATACCAATCAGGAAGAGCAAAATCATATTTAGATAAGTTTGGGGGAAAAGAAATTTTTAATACCTCTAAAACTGTCTTAAAAGCTATGACTGATGACGAATTAAAAGCAGGTATAAAAGATTATAGGAATCAAGTTAGGAAAATACTTCTAAAAGATGGTTTTAAAATAGATTATCAGGGAAATGGTTGGGATAGTTTTCCTAATACTAATGTAAGATTAAAAGCTAAATATGGGTGTTATAAATTATTAAGTTTTTTACTTAGTTCAGATAATGAAGCTTCATTATTAGGTTTATTTGCTTATGGTTTATCTATAGATCAAGATTTAAGAGCTAACCCAACATTCTTTAAATTAGTGGGGGGAAATAAAGGAGAATTAACTAAAAAAGTAAAATATCCTGCTGGGGTTAATGCTATTATGGCAGAAGACGAAGATATTGTAATGACAGATAATACAACAGCTGGAGATATTAAAATAACAGGTGTTATTCTTAAAACAGACGGTGATAGATTTAGCGAAAAAGAAGAAACATCTAAAACTCTTAGATCATCAGGAGAAGGCCAAATCCAAATTACTTAAAATATTATAAAAAAGACTTGGCTTATATTAAGTTAAGTTATATCCTATAACTGTAGGGGTTTTAAGGTGAACGGCGGACCGCAACACCGACACAATGACACAATATAATCCACATAACATAGACAAGACACTGAAACGGATGGAAGACGCCGATGAATTAAAGGCTATACATCGTTTAGATACTAATATAATGTCGTTCTTTGATGATAATGATAAAGAACATGAATTACAAAAACAACAATCCGCAGCAGAAGTACAAAAAGACGAATACCTTAAAAGTGTTAAATTATTAAAAATACTTATCCAAAAAAATGGGACAAAAGAAGACTTAACGCGTATAATAGCCGTTGGTCTTTTAATAGAAACTACAGATTTTCTTAATATAACATCAGATCGAAAAAAAATGTTAAAAGAAAATATGGAATGGTGTAATAAACAATATGAAAAATGGGAGATCCAAGATATTTAAATAAGACAAATAAAATAAAATATGAATTTGATGATCTTATTTTAGAAAATGATTATAGTTGGCCAACTAAAGAATCTGCGGATTACTTATTTAATTTTATAAAAGATAATAAGTGGTTTAAAAAATATGATTTTTGGATACATGGGGCCTTTCCTAAAATACTAGCAGGGGATTCTATCCAAACTTTTGATATTGATATGTTTGTTGTAAGTAAAAATAATATACATGATTTTAATGAAATAGAAAAAATATTAAAAACATGTACTATATATTCCCATAATGTTTTAAAAATATTTTTAGATATTAATTACCAACCTGAGTTTAATTTAAAACTTATTGAAAATAATGGTAAAAAAGAATATAAATTACATGTAGGAGAAGATGCATGGGGAGATAATAAATCAAAATGGCCTCGCAAAGAAAATTTTAAAGATTATTCAAAAATAACTCCTGTAGAAAAATGGTATACACATAAAGAATTAAAGTCTGATGGGAGAAAATTATTATTTTGCAATAAAGAAGAACCAAAACAAATAAAAGGAACAAATCTTTATAAAACTTATACAATGATACCTAGTGAAAAAGCTGTATTAAGAACAATAGATGGTCACTTATATAGAAGACCTATACATTTTAATGGTTTTAAAAATGAAAATTAGAGATATTGAAAAGTGGCAAGATGATTATTATCCTACAAGGGAAAAAATTAAAAGAACAAAACCTCGCAAAAAAGATTTGGATATACCAAAAAAAGGTATTATAATTAAAAGAACTAAAAAATAAATAATGGCATACGAAAGACAATTAAATAACGCAATGGAAAGATTAGATGAATCTTTAGCAAAATTAAGAAATTTAATTAAAAGAGGAGACCAATCAGCTGCTCTTAATTTTATGGAAAATGGAGATTTAAAAGATAAATATGAAGAATTACAAAATATAGTTGCTATATCACAAACAAATGGTATGGGTTCTAGAGGGACAGCTAATGGTCCTGGAATGTTATAAAATAAATAAAAGTTATGTTATCAGCAGAAAAAATCCAATCAAATTGGAATCGTTATATAAGTGAAATTACAACATCGTTTTCAAAAGAACGAACAGACATATTATTACCATTCTTAGAGAAGTATAAAGAAAGAATGATGATGATGCCTGCTTCAAGTAAAAATTGGCATCATTCAGCATTTGCAGGTGGTTATACTGACCATGTTTTGCGTGTATTTGATTGTGCTAATTCGTTGTATAAAACGTGGATAGACATGGGTGGAGACGTTTCCACATATACTGTCGAAGAAATGAAGTTCGCAGCATTATTCCATGATTTAGGCAAGATGGGTCAACAAGAAGGTGAATATTACCAACCAAACGATTCACAATGGCATGTTGAAAAATTAGGACAAGTTTATAAATTTAACACTGCAATCCCAGCAATGAAAACACCTGAACGTTCATTATTTATATTACAGGAAATTGGTTGTAAAGTAACTCAAAATGAATTTATTACAATTAAAATTCATGATGGTTTATATGACGAGTCAAATAAGTTTTACTTTATGTCTGGTCAAAAAGAAACTAGATTAAGAACACATTTACCATTGTTAATGCATCAAGCAGATCATATGGCTGCTCAAATTGAATTTGAGTTGTGGAATAATTCAACAAATCCTAAATCTACATCTAAACCAGCAAACGCTACTAAGGGTGATAAAACACTTAGAGCAGCTAAAAAAATAAATGCAGCAAATAACCCAAACTTATCAAAAGCAACATTAGGTGTAATTGATTCGTTTTTTAAAGATTAATAATGATAACACTTAGTATTATATTAACAATAGTAATAACAGCTTCTGCTTTTATTATTAGAAACTTGATTTTAAGAACTGAAAGATTAGAAGATTTTATTACTAAACAAAGCGAAGCAGTTGTAGCTTGTGGTGTAAGATTAAAACAATTAGATCAAAAAGGCTCATTTCGTGCTGATGATGAAATTGGATTCTTTTTTAAATCAGTAGAAGAAATCCAAGAAGCTCTAAACGAGTTTACTCTTAAATAAAAATTAGTAAAAACCACATGTCAAAACTTAAGTATGCCCCTAAACCTCCTCCAGAACCAGTAGTTATTGAATCTTCTGAACCTGGACCAAAAAAACGAGGAAGAAAAAGAACAAAAAAACAATATTTTACCCCAGACACGGACGCAGCTATAAAAGAATATTTATCAACTTCTAACCAAGATGAAAGAGATACTATATTTAAGGATAGAATTTGGTATCCTTTCTATAAATTAGCTGAAAATCTCATCCATACATTTAAATTTTATTACACAGAAGTAGATGATTTAGAAGATTTAAAACATGAAGTAATTTGTTTTCTTTTAGAAAAATTAGATTATTTTAAACCAGAAAAAGGTACTAAAGCATTTAGTTATTTTTCAATTGTAGGTAAAAATTATCTTATACTTTATAATAACACCAATTATAAAAAGAAAAAAGCAAAATGTGATCCTTCAGCTGCAGATGATGATGATGGGGTTTTACGTCAATTAGGTAGAGATGAACGTAAACAAGATATAAAAGATTTTATAGATTACTTTACAGAATATATAGATAAACATATGTTTACTATGTTTAAAAAAGATAAAGATAGAAAAGTGGCAGATGCTATTAATATACTCTTTAAACGTAGAGAAAATCTTGAAATTTTTAATAAAAAAGCTCTTTATATTTATATAAGAGAAATGACAGGAGTAGATACCCCTATTATTACTAAAGTTACTAAAATATTAAAAAAAGAATATAAAAAACTTTATACTGAATATTCCGAAACAGGTTATGTAAGAGTTTAATCTTTTCCATATTTATAATAAAACGTATGGATCCATTAAACCAATTAATATTTGACGATACTTCTTTCTCGGATTTATTGAAAGAAATTCATGGCAATCAAAAGAAAAAAGCTACTCAAATTGCTTCTATGATTGCTGAATTACGCCCTTTAATTACATCTTTAGGTGATGCTACAGTTGTAGTACCACTAATTAAAGAGTATATGGAAATAAGCGTTAAAAATGACGACCATCTAATTAAGATGGCATCTATTGTACAACGTTTATCAACAGCATCATCTTCAGGTGGAGATAGTGGATTACTTACTGAAGACGAAATGGCTCAACTTCAAGAATTAACTGAAGAAATAGCAAAAACAGTAGAAACAGATCCTAAACAATTAGATAAACCAAAAAAATAAAATGGCCTACGATATAAGCTCAGGAAGAACAGGAGGTGGTGGAGGTAGGTCTACGGGGGCGGCTTTAACTTCTGTAAGAGTAACAGATATTATTTTAGATGAAAACCATCCTAGATGGAAAGAATTAGGAGGATGGGATTCATTGGGAACTATATTCTATACGGGGGTTACTGAAAATACTAGTAATGCAAATGCAGATAAAAACAATGCAGCTAGACCTCTATACCCTAATGTTAAACAATATCCTTTAAAAAATGAAATAGTAATTATATTAAAAGGAGCTAATAAAGATATATATGGTTTAAATAAAGATCAAGATACATATTATTTTCCTAGTATTAATATATGGTCTCACCAACACCATAATGCATTACCTACTAAAACTTCTTTAAAAGATCCAGCTACAACCCAAGATTACCAAGCAACAGAAAATGGTATGACTAGACAAGTCACTGATGGAAGTTCTGATATTAATTTAGGGAATTATTTTAAAGAACAATTAAATGTAAAACCTTTATTACCCTATGAAGGTGATTATATTATAGAAGGTAGATATGGTAATTCTATAAGATTTGGGGCAAGTGTTAAAGATGATGTTATACCCGAAAATAATAAAAATGATTGGTCTCAAGGAGATGAAGAAATAGGTACTCCTATTACTATTATTAGAAATGGTCAATCGGGAGAATTAGATGATAAAGGATGGATACCTACTATTGAAGATATTAATAGAGACGATTCTTCTATCTATATGACTTCTAATCAAAAAATATCTTCACTAACAGTAGCATCAATAAATTTTCAATCTTATTTATCTGAAATAATATCTCCATCAGATCCATTAAACCAACTAACAGACCCGCCAATAAAAGAAGTTAAACAACCTGAACCTGCTCCTAAACCTACAGAAACAGAAATTGAGGAAGAAATAACACAACAAGATAATGATGCCCCACCACCACCACCACCTGAAGAAAAATCACCATTAATAGAACCAGTAGAAGAAACGGATTCACTTTCTTTCTTTGATGAAATGACAGAATCAGGAGAAGCTTCAGAAGATGATTTTGTTGAATATCAGTTAATACATGAAAATACAGTAGTAGGTGGTACAGAATTAGATCCTGAAGTAGACGCAGTTGATGCAGATAATACTACTCCCAATAATGAAGGAGCAGTAAAACATGAAGCAGAAAAAAAAGAAATAAAAGAAGGAAAAAAATCTAAAGGATATCCTTATAAACTTACTAATAAAAACGGTAAAGAATTATCATTAAAAGCCCCTCAATCATGGAGTCAACTTAGTGGTAATTTAGGTCCTACAAGTAGTAGAATATCACAACTATTTATCCACACAACAGCAGGTAATATTAATGATAGTGCTGCAAAAGTTATGGAATATTTCTTTCATGGTAGAAATTGGGGAACAGGTGGATATCATTTTTTAATAGAAAAAAGTGGTAAAGTTACTCAAGTATATAAGGATAGTCAAGTTACTAATGGAGTTAAAGGTTATAATAAAACTTCAGTACATTTTTCATGGATTGGAGGATATGATTTTAAACAAGGAGGAAATCAAATATCTAAGGGACAAACAATAACTTTAGTAGATATGATTAAATTTTATTGTAAAAGGTATCCAGATATAGAAGTATTTGGTCATAATCAATTTGCTCAAAAATCATGCCCTTGGTTTTTTGTACCTAAATTAATGACAGAATTAGGTTTACAAAAGAATAGAGGACTAACAAGCCCTCAATGGAAACTTAATATGTCTGCTTTACCTGAATATCAAAAAGTAGGACAGCAAATAGCAAACGGAGAATATCCACTTAAAGAATTAAAATAATATGTTTATACCAGATCAACCAGATGTATATCAAGGAAAACAAGTAATAATAAATTCAGATAGATTATTATTTAATGCAAAAACAGATAGTATTTTATTATTTTCAGATAAGGCTATAGGTTTTAGTACAAATGGTAGTTTTCATTTTGATACGGGTGACTTAGATGGAAATAAATTTGTAGTAAATGCTCCCGATATATATTTAGGTTTAGTACCAGATAAAGATGATCCTCAAAAAAAGGTATACCCAACAGAACCAGCATTATTGGGAGACAAAACAGAAGAATATCTTAATAATTTATTAGATATGATAGAAAATATAATTGATGCATTAGTAGGACAATATACTTTAGTAGCACCAATAGTAGGTCCTTGTGCTCCTTTTGGGGGGAATGAAGGATGTTTTGGAACTGTAAGAGCTGCCATTGGAGATTTAAGATCAGAAATAGAAGATATAAAAAGTAAACGAATTAAAATAGTATAATATGTCAGTAGCGGGTCCAATAAGAAGTTTATTACAACAACAAGATAAAGCACTTTATCAAGTTAAGCAAAAAATTAAAGAACAGGGAGCAAAACAAGTTAGTAAAGTAAAAGAAAAATTACCTACTCCCGATGAAATTAAAGAAAAATTTACACCAAAAGCAAGTACAGCTACATGTAATATAAATGGTTTAAAAAAATCAGAAAAAAATTATAATAAATTTAAAAAAATACTAAGTCAACTAAAAAAAATAGTTGAAGGAGCTAAAAAGGCTTTATCAAAAATAAAAGAAATATGTGATAAAATAATGTCAGCAATTGAAAAAATATTAGGTATTTGTGCTAAAATAGCAGCCCTAGTAGGAGTATTAAGTGCTGTTGTATCAGTATCAAAAGTAATATTAAAAGGATTAGGAGCAGTAAAGATGTTTGGTACACCTGGTGGAGTTTTATTAGCTCCAGGAACTGCAGTATTTTTAAAAGATAAATTAGATGCTGCGAGTGGATTAGTACAGATGATAAAAGCAACAATAAGTGCAATTCCTAAATTACTTGAAAGATATACATCTAAAGCTTTAAAATATATAGGATATATAGCCGCTGCTATAGCAGCATTAGTAGCTATAAAAAATATTATTAATTTTATAATAGGTTTATTAGAAACTCTTTTTCTAGGACAATTATCAAGTTGTGGGGCATTTAATAGTAGTGATGACCCTACAGATAGTGATGGAAATATAAATACTAATAATAATGGAGCTCCCTCAGGAAATGTAGCAAATATTGAAGGAACTCCAGGATTAGGAAATCCTGGTTGGGTATTAACTTCTAATGGAAATAATAATATATCTATTCCCCCACCGGGATTATCAATCCCTCCAACAGGAATACCTCCTTCTCCTTCTAGCCCTTATGTAGCTACTAATGGAGATACATGGCAATTTAATTCTGGTAACCAGACAGCTAGTGATTTTTTAAGTAGTATTGGATATAACCAACAAACAATACTAGATGGAGCAGATCCTTTTGATTTTTCAGATGATTTATCAGATTATTATGAAAGTCAACTTAATTCTTTACGAAATCAAGGTAATGATGAAATCATAGAAAGAATATATAATGCTAACTTTCAAATGTTAGGATATAGACGCTATAAAGTTTAAAAAACTTATATTTATTAACAAACACAATTAACAACAATGAAAGCACAAACTTTTGAAAAACTGATACGTAAAATCGTCAGAGAAGAAATCGATTATGCGTTACGTAGAGAAATTAAATCACTAAAAGAAGATTTACGTGATGAATTTAAACCAACAATTACAGAATACACTGAAGAAACAATTAAAGTCCCAATAGCAACAAAAACCTCTTTAAGAGAAAAAATTATGGGTAGTCCATCTGTAAAACAACGCCCAAAACAACGCCCAAAACAGAATTTTGTATCTGATGGTACTTTAAATGATTTATTAAATGAAACAGCAGCAGGTAATACTAATACACAAACAGCTCAAGCACCCGTAAATCTATCACAACCATTTTCTACTTCAGCTCCTTTACCAATGGATACAACAGGTATGCCTAAGGGTGTAGCAGAAGCATTAACAAAAGATTATAGTGGTTTGATGAAAGCAATTAACAAAAAGAAAGGATTATAATAAATGCCTACTATAGATAATTACATAAGAATTAATCCGCTAGATTTAAATAAAAATGTAGCTATAGGGGTAGCATTTCCTTTCAATGCTGATGGGGTTTTTAAACAAACATTAACTCAAAAAGAACAAGTAAAAAGTAATTTAATAAATGTGTTATTAACAGAACCTGGTGAAAGAGTAAATTTACCTGCTTTTGGAGTTGGTTTAAAAAACTTATTATTTGAAACTGATATAGACAATAATAATATAGAAGCACGAATAGATAATCAAGTAAAGATATATATTCCTGAAATAACATTAATATCAGCTGTTTCAACATTTTCACCAGATGAACATATATTATATATAAAAATAATGTATAGATATAATCCTTCAAGTGAGGTAGATGCTATACAATTAAACTTTAAAGCATAAAGATAATGGCATCCTATTCAAAAGTATCAAATAAAACACAAGACAAAGACGTTAAATATTTAAATAAGGATTTTAATTCGTTTAAATCCCAACTAATAGATTTTACCCAAACTTATTATCCTAATACATTTAATGACTTTAGTGAAGGATCTCCTGGTATGATGTTTTTAGAAATGGCGGCATATGTGGGAGATGTTTTATCTTTTTACACAGATACCCAATTACAAGAATCATTTTTGTTATTAGCTCAAGAAAAAGAAAATTTATATAATTTAGCTTATGCTTTAGGATATAAACCTAAAGTAACATCAGCAGCTTCTACTAATATAGATGTATTTCAATTATTACCTTCTAAAGTAATATCAGGAAGTCATACACCTGATTTTGATTATTCTTTAATTATAAATGAAAATTCTATGTTTCAGTCAACAGAAGGAATAGACTTTTATACAGAAAATCAAACTAATTTTAGTTTTTCTTCTTCATTTGATCCAACTACTTTAAGTATATACCAATATGATGCTTCAAATAACCCAGAATATTATTTATTAAAAAAATCTTCTTTAGTAGTTTCTGCAAAAACAAAAACACAAACATTTAGTATAGGAGCAGCTGAACAGTTTAAAACATTAACTTTATTTGATTCTAATGTTATTTCTATAGAATCAGTAATAGATACAGAAGGAAATGAATACTCAGAAGTTCCTTATTTAGCACAAGATACTATTTTTGAGGAAATAGAAAATACAGGTGCAAATGATCCTGAATTAAAAGGTTTTAATCAACAAACTCCCTATCTTTTAAAATTAAAAAAGGTACCAAGAAGATTTGTATCTCGTTTTAAGACAGATAATACATTAGAATTACAATTTGGATCAGGAATTTCTGATAAAGCAGATGAAGATATTATTCCTAATCCAGATAATATAGGTTTAGGAATTAAAGATGGAAGAAGTAAATTAGATGTAGCATACGATCCTTCTAATTTTTTATATACTAAAGCATATGGACAAGCACCCTCAAACACAACAATAACAGTTACTTATCTTATAGGAGGAGGATTAGAATCAAATGTTAGTTCAAATACTATAACTAAAATAGAAACTTTAAAAACAACTAATAAACCTAATTTAAATCAAGGTTTATTATCTTTTATAAAAAGTTCAGTAGCAGTTACTAATCCTCAAAAAGCAATAGGTGGGGGAACAGGAGATTCAGTAGAAGAAATAAGAATGAATGCAATGGCTGCTTTCTCAGCTCAAAAACGAACAGTTACAAAAGAAGACTATTTAATTAGAACTTTATCTATGCCTGCTCGTTTAGGTAGAGTAGCAAAAGCTTACATAACACAGGATGACCAAATATCACCACTAACAAATGAACCAAATCGTATTCCTAATCCTTTAGCTTTAAATTTATACACCTTAGGATATGATAAAAATAAAAAATTATCAGCATTAAACACAGCTACAAAAACAAATTTATCTACTTATCTAGAACAATATAGAATGTTAACAGATGCTGTAAATATTAAAGATGCATTTGTTATTAACCTTACTGTAAATTTTGAAATAGTAACTTTTAAAAGTTATAATAATGAAGAAGTAATACTTAACTGTATATCAGAATTAAAAGATTTTTTTGAAATAGATAAATGGCAAGTAAATCAACCTATTATTATCTCAGAAATATATAATTTAATAGGAGGTATTTTAGGAGTTCAATCTGTAGAAAGTATAAGTTTTAGTAATATTAATGGAACAGATATAGGATATTCTCAATACAAATATGATTTTGGTCAAGCAACTAAAGGAGGAGTAATTTATCCTTCATTAGATCCAAGTATATTTGAATTAAAATTCCCAAATTCTGACATTCAAGGTAGAGTAACAACTTATGGTTACAACTCATCAGGTATAACAACAGGCAATACTTCAGCAGGATCAACTGGCGGCGCAGCGAGTTCAGGTGGATCCGGTGGAGGAGGTAGCTACTAAAAAAACTAAAAATGGCATATTATTTTATATTTCCCGAACTTGACACTACAATATATAGTCACCCAGATAGAACTCAAATGAATACGGGGGGAGATGAAATACTTGAAATTGTAAAAGAAAAAGGAAGTTCAGACCAAAGATATTACCCTTCAAGAGTTTTAATTAAATTTAAAAATGAAGAAATTAAAACAGTAATTTCAGAAAAAATAGGATACTCTATTTTTAATAATGGAATAACACAAGTATGTTTACAACTACTTTCATCAGAACATAAAAATTTAACAACTATTTTAAATTTAGAAGCTCTAGCATTATCCCAATCATGGGATGAAGGAACAGGTAGATTTTCAAATTTACCTACAAGTTCAAATGGAGCAAGTTGGATTTATAGGGATAATGACACAACAAAAACCCAATGGACAACTTCTAGTTTTGGAGTAGCAACCACGGGTTCAATAAATGCTAGTGGAATCACCGAGGGTGGTGGCGTTTGGTATACTGGCAGTTTATTCCAAGGTTCTCAACAGTTTCTACAAGGAGACAATCTAGATACAGATATAAATGTAACTACAATAGTACAAAAATATTCTGCAAGTCTATTTGCAGGTAGTACTTACCCAACAGGAATATTTAATAATGGTTTTTTAATAAAACAACCAGATTCTGTTGAACAAGATACTTCAGGTAGTTTTGGTGAAATGAAATATTTTTCAACAGATACTCATACAATATACCCACCTAGATTAGCTTTTAAGTGGGATGATAGTATTCATGAATCACAATCAATAGCAAAACAAAATGGAGAATTAAATGTTTCACTTTATAGAAATCAAGAAAAATATAATCAAAATGATGAAGCATTTTTTAGAATCCATGTAAGAGATAAATACCCAGTAAGACAATTTACTTCTTCTTCAAATTATTTAAACCCAGGATATTTTACAACAGCCTCTTATTATAGTGTAAGAGATGCCCACACAGAAGAAGAAGTTATACCTTTTGATGATAATTTTACTAAACTTAGTGCAGATGATGAGGGTATGTATTTTAAAATATTTATAAAGGGTTTACAACCTGAAAGATACTATAGAGTTCTTTTTAAAAATATAAATAATGAAGGAACCACAGTATATGATAATAACTATCATTTTAAAGTAGTTAGATAATGGCAAAAGAAAATATAAAAATATCTAAAAAACTATATAGTAGATCTGATGTAAGTAATGTTTTAGATTTATCTTTTAGTGAATTAGTACAAACAGATAATAGAAGTTCTGATGTTAAGATAAAAAGTCTTTTTCAGCAATATAATACTCTTTTTTATGATATTCCTAAAATAGGAAAATTATCACATTCAACTTTATTTATTCAAAGTAGAGATTATATAAATGATTTTTATGACCCCAAAGATGATCAAATAGAAGCACTATTAGATAGAATAGAAACCCTTGAAGATGAAGTATTAGAATTATCAGATGAACAATTAGCTTTAGACGCAGAACATCCGATTTTTAATAATGGTTCTTTCTTAAATATCAATGGAAATGAATTACCTAAATTTTTTATGTATCAAGGAAAAGCTCATAGATTAGCTACTTCTGTATTTGGGGTTTTATCACAAAAATATCAACCAGGTCAAGAAGAAGATAAATTTGTAGTAACATTAAATAAAGCCTCAGAATTACCTCAACGAGGACCCGATTTAGATACTATCTCTCAATTAAATGATTTATAATGGCAGAAAATATTGAAAAAATAGAAGATCTTAAATTTAAACCTAGTCAGGTTGCTTCTAGAGAATTAAAAAGAAAATTTGGAAGAGAAGAAGATTATGCTGAATTACATATATTATCTTTAAATAATCAAATACTACAGTCTAATTTCTCATTTAATTCATATACTTTTCCCCCTGAAGGAATAGATACAGAAGGATTAATTAATGAAATTAATATGGATCCTGTTGCTGAATTAAGCAAGTATGGATATATATCAGGAAAGTATAAAGTTAAATTAAATTTACTTAGAAGAAAGATATTAAATACCCCAAGTTTATTATTTTCTATAAAAGAAATATCATCTTCAA
>ENA-ORXF01001287-ORXF01001287.1-marine-metagenome-genome-assembly--contig:-NODE-1287-length-16451-cov-9.418957_pt1 | contig 16451 bp, 13 predicted proteins | sample MGYA00237864_ERZ511476 | MGnify/ENA primary metagenome ERZ511476 (study PRJEB26306, sample SAMN06343908) | marine metagenome | isolation source: coastal waters | place: Atlantic Ocean: West Antarctic... | reverse complement strand
TGGTTCATGGTTGTGTTATTAGGTTGAAGTGATGCAACATTAACATTGGGTGTCTGTGGTAAATTTTGTTGGGGTAATGCTGATTGATCGCCTACAGTGTTATTTGTTGTAGGTGTTTCTTCTTTTGAAGATTCATTTAAATAATCATTAGTAAAAGCAGGTATACCTTCTTCTAATTCTTTTCTTATTTTATCTGTAGGCAATAATTCTATATACTCTCTGTATGAACTTAGTTCGTTCTTTTCTATATTATTTTGACTATCACTTATCATTGCGTCAACTAATTTTAAAGACGCAATTTTCATTTGACTCGCTGTAGAATTAGGATCTAAAACTTTCATTACATCTTCCAATTGTTTTGGATTAGTTAAAAAATTAGAAGTTTTTCTAGCTAAATAAATAAGCCCTGCTCCTCTTAGTGGATTTTGATAAGACGTATAACCCAAAGCAAAACCACCTAATACAGATTTAGTTCCTCCTAAAGTAGCTCTTCTTGCAACAAATGAAGACACGTCTGGTATTTTTAAACCAGCATGATTTTTAGCAACATTAAAAAATGCATCTAAATCATTTATTTTTAACTTTGAACCTTTCAACATTGATTCTAATAATTCTCTGCCCGCTTCTGTATTTAAACCTAAATTTGATTCAAATTTATAAGGATCAAACATTAATCCAGTTCTACTTGGTTCAGAAAAGGTAACGAGAGATTTATCATATCCTGTTTGTAACCTTGATCTAACAAAATTTTTATATGCTTTGTCTCCTACTAATGTTCTTAAATCATCCAAAAGTTGTGGAGTTACATTTCTATTGGCTATTAAAACTTTTCCTAACTGATCTGCTGTAATAGACCCTTGAACTTCAAATCCTGGTCCAAAAATATTTTTATCTACTTTTTTAAAATCTCTTGCTACAGAGCTATCAAAAACTTTTTTACCTGGTATGGCAGTCAGCTTTACCCCTGCATCACTAGCTTGTTTTTTTAACTTATTAGTAATTATAGAATTTTCTAATCCATTTGCATAAACTTTATCTGCAAATTTTAATTTCGTTGCAATATCTGATAGCAAATTAGGATCTAAATTTTTTGCTTTAGATTTACTCATTGGGTAAACATTATCAAGTAAATTTTTTTGATAAGATTTTTTAGTTAATAATCTTAAATCTTTTTCTAAAGCAGATTTAAAACCAGTTAAAACTTTAATATTATATCCGTCTTTACTAGATTTTCTTGCAAAATCTTTTATAGAATCTTTTAAACCTCTATATTGGTTAACAGTAATATAATCTGGAATATTTTTTCCATCCCTAGCAAATTTATAAATAGAATCTTTTCTAGAATCTTTAAAAGTTTTTCCAGTTTTTAATGTTATTTTTCCTTCATCAATTAAATTTGTATATATTTTATAGGACTCTTTAATATTTTTTGTAGATATAACTGGAGTATTACCTACTTTATTTACTGATTTATAAAAGTCATCATAAAAAAATGATGTCACTCTTCTAAAATCTCCATATGTAGACTTAGATGCTTCTGCCATATCTACTCCTAATTTTGTTAATGTAACATTAGGTGCAAAAGTATTTAAAGTATCATTGGCTGTCTTGTTAAGTATATCTGCTTTTTTAACAAAACTTCCTTTGATTGGATTTCCTACGTATGGAAAAACACCTATTACTCTACCATATCCCCTAGAAATCATATTACCTGAATCACTTAAACTTAAAGGATAACCTATTTTTTTTGCAGAATCATATAACTGTTTATCTGGTTTTCCAAATAAACCTCTTTTTATTGATGTAAATAATCCAGGTACTTTAGCAAAAAAAGTCTGTAGTAATGCTTCTCTTGATACATCTTTTTTTAATGCTTCTGCTTGAGTTTTAAAATCACTAGGCTCATCTGTTATAAATGCTTCAAGTATATCATGTAATTGACCCCCTGCCGCAGCACCTCCAACACCACCTGCTACAGTAGTTGCTGGATTAAGACCTGCAGTACCTATTACACTACCTGCAATAGCTCCTGCAGCTTCAAATGTAGGTCTACCACCAATTAATTCTAACCCTTTTGGTTTACCTACATCAGCTAAATTAGGATCTATAATTTCAGGAATAGCTGTGTCAGTTGCTAAACCTTCTTCTACGTCTGCTGATAAAGCATCTAAAGCTTTTTTTATACCTATAGTTTCTTGTTCTGTAGGAGTTTCTCCAGCTATCTCTACTTTACCTAATCCTTCGACTTCAATTATTGCCATAATTTAAACCTTTATTAAAATCTATAAATACCATCTTTACCTTTTTTAAGAGGTGTAAATTTTTGATCAGTTTTAGTATCTTTAATTCCAGATAATGTAGCCATAGCTTCATTAAATTTAATAATTTTTGGATTTAATATTGCTGCTATTTCTTCATCTTTTTTCCCTGCTGCTTTAAATCTATTTGTAGCAGTATCTAAAAATTCTTGAAATATAGTAGGAAGTCTATCTTTAACTTTTGTAGCTCCACCCAAACCAGATAATGAAGTATCATCTTTAGCATCTCTTATCATATCCTTCATTAATCTATCTCGAGGGTTTCTTGTTCTAGCTAAACGAATAGATAAAGCATTTTCCAATGGTTGAATTTTTGAAAAATCTGGATTTTTTATAAAGTCATATCCACCAGCAGAAATACCAAAATTTTCTGCAGCAGACCTTAAAGAACTATCATGAAGACCTTCAATTTCTGTTGCTATATCTTTTGAAAATCCTAAAATTTTTCCTTTAAAACCAAATGATTCAGGACTTCTTGCTCCTAACTCTGCAATTGATGTTAAAAAGTCTATAGACTCAGAGGCATAGTTTCCAGCAATTAAAGACTTATCAACATTTGCTTTTGATTGAAATTCTGAAAACCCAACAGTACCTGTAGGTAAAGTTCTTAACTTTAAAGCTTTTTCATATTCTGGAGTGCCTTTAACAAAACCAGCAGCTTCTAAATTTTTCATTAAAGATGTTCTACTATCTTTTGGATCTTTCATAGCTTGACCAATAGCTAGTTTAGATGCTCCTCCACCTATAGCCGCTTTTCTTGCATCATCTGCTTTTGTAAATCTTGCATATGGACTTTTTAATGCATCTGTAAGTGTCATACCCGATGCTAAGTTTAAACCAAACTCGCCAATAGGTAATCTAGTTTTAGGAGTAGCCTCTTCTAATATACTCTGAAAAAGTTCCTGATTACTTTTTAAATTTTCTTTATTAATACCTGTGCCGTTACCATACTGTTTCCTATCCACAAGGCCAGTCATAATACCCTTGTTAGGAGATCCGCCTTTTCTAAACATTGGTCTTTTTAATATTCTAGACATTATTTATCTCCACCAAATATTCTTCCATAGATATCAGCACCTGCTAAACCTAATCCTAATGCTGTTGTTAATGGACTAGCACTTGGCGCTGCCTGTGCATCAGATAAAGTTACAGCTCCTGCACCTGGTGTTAGTTGCGTGATACCTGCACCTAGCATCGATAATCTTCTTCTCGGATCATCGACAGCCATTTGTGCTGTTTGTCTTTGTGCATCTAGTATTGCTTGAGATTGTGCTTGTTGCTGTGCACCTAATCCACCAAGACCAGATATTTGTGCTCTACTAAAGTCTTGAGCTCTTGCTCCTAAACCAGATTGTAAGTTTGCTAATCCTAGTTGATTTGAAAAATCTTGTTGTCTTGCAGATTGTCCTTGTTGAAATCCTTGTTGTAATAATCCTGATTGTAAAGCCGCTCGATTCCTGTCGCTTCCTAAAGCGTATTCAGATTGTAATACACCTTCTCTACCACCACCAAATGCACCAGGTATACCTAATGCTTGAGCTGATTGAGATGCTTTTTGAGCTTGTGCTTGTCTGTCAAATTCAGCTAGTGTCGTATCGATAACAGATGTTTGATAAGGCGACATGTATGAGGCAACTGATCCAGCTCCTGTACCTGCTCCTGTACCTGTTAATGCAGTAGCACCTGTTGCTGCTGTTCCAGCGTCTGCTAAGAAAGGTTGGTAAGCACCTAGTCCTGTTGTTGCATCTGTTGCTTGATTATAAGCTGCTGTTTGTAATGCGTCTTGTGCTGCAACTTGCGGTGCAAGGTCAGCCATACCAGCTTTTGTAATTCCGAATTGTTGTGCTTGCGCTTGTCTTGCTGCAAACTGTTCTGGTGTTTCACCAGCTTGTTGTGTGTTAGCTGTTGTAATACTTGGTATACCAGATTGTCTTGTAAGATCAGCTAAAAATGTTTTCTGTGCTGCTTCTATATATTCTGGTGGTAATTGTCTTTGTTCTGTTATTGCCATTATGCTACCCTACTCTCTAGTTTTTTCATTGTGTCGTACATTTTTTGTGCTCCTTTTTCTATGCTACCACCGCCAGCTGCTCTTACCGCATCAGCAGTCATTACAAATTCATTTTTAGATAACATTGCTGGAACATCATCTGCCTTTTCTTTTACACCAATTGGAACAAAACCGCCACTCTTTCTGTAATCTAATTCTGTTGTTCCTTCAGAGTTTTTTCTTACAGGTATGCCCATTAAACCACCTTTGGCTTTGTTTATTTTTGGACTACCATCCATATTAGTTTTTCCATCATTAGAGAACGTGTTTGGTGTAATAATAGAAATAGCTTGCTCTAAAGCATCGCTAAACGATATACCTTTTTCTTTAGATATTCTCTCAGCTAATTCATTGATCTTTTTTACTCTCTCTTCAGCTTCTCTATCTAAACCTTCTTTATCAATTAAAACTTCATAAGCTCTAGGTTTTTCAGTACCATTAGCAAATCCAACTCTACCACCCATATTATATAATTGATTGTATCTCTCTAGACCAAGATCAGCTATTGCTTCATCTTGGCTTGCATAACCTCCTGGGTTTGCTGCAGAGACATTAGGATCAGCAAATTCTCCTGGACCTTGTCTAAATTCTGAGCTCATAGGTGGCATTATAGCTGCTGGAGCATTCATGATACCTGCTCCTGGTAACTTGGCTCTAGCGGCTTGTAATACTCTTTGATTTGCTGCACGTTGCTCTTCGTTAGCTGCAAGGTTTTCTTGAAGTGTGTTTCTCATGTTAATACCTCTTGGAAGTGTATTAGCTATTCCTCCTGATGGTAATGTACGACTTTCACCGTAATCTGTTCCCATACTAATACCATCCTCACCTGTAATTCCAGCTAATCTAAATACGTCTGACATACTATTAATTTGATTATTTTGTCCAATATAAGGAGCTGTGCCTGTTTCTCTAAATAATTCTGTTAAACTTTGATCGTCTTGCACGTTTCCTTTTTCATCCATCATAACGTTAAACACTTTTTTCTCACCCGGTATTGTTTGTATACCTGTTGGTGTTGGTGCAGCTGTTGTCGGTGCAGCTGTTGTTGGTGCAGCTGTTGTTGGTGTAGCTGTTGTTGGTGTAGCTGTTTTTGGTGTTAAATTTCTTGCAGCTAAAGCTATTGGATCAGGTTTTAAATTTTTATTAAAATATCCTTCTTCCAAGTAAGATTTTCTAAGATTTTCAAGATCTTTTGCTTTTTCTTCTGCACTTTGATAATAACCACTACCTGCTCTACCATATCTAGTTCCTTCAGGTAAAGTTGAAAGATCTATAGTTTTGTATTTATCAATCAGTGCTTGATATTGATCCAAATTATTAAAATCAAATCTAGGGTCATTATATGGTCTGGCTTCCGTTTTAAGGGGAACAAGATCTTCCGAAATACTGCTTCCACCAAAATCATAACCGCCAAGAATACTCTCAAGATTATCTAATTCAGATCTTATTCTTTCTTGATTATAATATTGGTTTAAAAAATCAAGAGGTGCTCCTTTAGATATATAGTCCTGCATGGTGTAATTAGGATTAATTCTATTTAATTCTGGCTGATAAAAAGCTTCTTCTTTATAAAAGTCTCCATCATAGAGTCCGCCATTAGCAAACCCTATTCTACCACCATCACGAACATTGTATCTTGCAACAAATGCATCTTTTTGTGCATCTGTCATAGTTGAATATTCACTATCAAATTTAAAATAGTTATCCATATACGTTCTCATCTGACCACCTACTGCTTCTTTTCTTACAGCTAAATAATCTTCCATAGTTTCTTCAGGCTCTTGTTCTCTAAAATCTCCTTGAAAATAACTTGCTAATAAAGAAGCACCGGCTGTTATAGTTCCTGCTGCTAGTTGTGCCGCAACTCCTTTAGGTAATGCTTTAATTCCTTTTTTTATTAATCCTCTTAATCCTAATGATTCTTCTCCTTTAACACCTGCTGTAATTGCACCTTCGTCAACTTTATTTACTGCTTTTGTTGGATCTGATTTAAATAAATTACCTATTGCTTCTGTTCTTTCAGCACTTAATGGAGAGCTAAAACTATCCATACTAAAGCCACCAATACCATCAGCACCACCAAGTTTTCTTGCACCATAACCAAAAGCAAATGTACCAGCACCTTGTTTAAGTGCATCACTGATACTACCTCTTTGATCAAATCTTCCGATACCTCTCATCGCTGCTGCTGCTAATGGATTAAAGGGAGCAACAAAAGGTGCAGCTTTAACTGCAACATCTGCTAATTCATTTGGAATAATATCTCTAACTTTACCTAAAGCTTTGTCTTTAAAATCTTGAAAATCACTACCTAGTCCGTATTTTTTACGGATAGTTTTGACGGTCATTACACCGCCTCTATTACGTAACTGTCTTTGCATAAGAGCTCTGTTTATCATATGTTTTAATTAATTAAATTTTTAAGGCAGGAATTTCACCTGAGTTTACTAATCTACTAGGTTTTTCCTAGTAAATCAAGACTATGTTACAGTATCTCTAGGTTTAATTTGTAGAGCAGACAACACCACGTGTAGTCTATTTGCGGTTGCTGCTGTAATTTTTAATACTTCACTTTCCTCTAATACTAGAGGTGCTGTTAATAGTTCTGTTGTTGCGTTTGCTGATATAGTCTTAGTCTTAAATAAGCTAAATACAGCATCACTTGTGTCAGTAATAGTGACCGTTATTGTGTCAGCATTACCTGAATCTTCAGACACTAATATAGATTTAATTACACCTGTTGTAGCTGTGGGTACAGTATACAATATTGTAGCATTTGTTGTAGTTAAATCTACTTTTTTATTTACAAAAGAATTTGCCATTATGCTAAGAAAAAATTAAATGCTTCAACTTCATCTTTTACATCTTGTTGAAACGTTGTGTTAAGTTTTTGTACCACACTATCAACATCTCTAACAAATGATTGTTGTACTTGTTGATCATATTCTCTATTGGGTTGTGTTAAGGATTGTACGATTCTAGCCATTATCTTCTTCCATCCGGTTGATAGTCTATTCTAAATGTGCCTAGTTTCCAAAATTGACTTGTACTTGTATTAGCTATCTTTAAAGATATAGACCTTGCTCTAGCACGTGTATCAATTTTCTGTGTACCACTTGTAATCGTAAAGGGTCCTAATGTAGAACTAGCTTGTGTATCATTTGGAAAGTCTCTTAGATTTAAAGTTACTACAGCATCTCCTGTTTGAGATAAAAAGTCTGGTACTACTCTTCTTATTTTCATCATAAACTCACCATCACCAGCTAAACCTTGTTGACCTATGTCAAAGTCTCCTGATTCTATATTAGCTGCAATAGCTGTTGTCTGACCTTCTTTAACTTGATTTAATCCTGTCTCATGTTCAAAGTATGTAGATGTACCGTCTGTGTTACCATAAACATAATTAGTATCTGTTGTAGCCGTTTCACCGTCATCATCATATTCTGTTGCATGAGGTTTGCCAAATACAGCAGAGTCTCGCCAAGCTGTTCTAGCTAATGTTCCTGTAGTCCATACGGGTCTATCTGGACTTGAATCTAGATAATTATAAGCTACCACTCTGTTAACTGTGCCTGATGCTGCGTTAGGATAGAACCACATCACTTCACCAAACAAATTATTTAATCCTGCATTGATATGTTGTTTTGGTGTTGTATTAATATCATCGTAAACGTGATCTTCAACTAAACAAGGTAATGATTCTAGTTTACCTGTGTATCTAAAGAAACCATTCTCTGACATCCAATAAGCTGTACCATCAACCTCTACTGCTGCGTTCTGTCCAATCAATCCACAGTTCGTACCTACTTGTTGGAATGAGAATGTAAATGGTGGACCAACAAATCTCATTACAAATAAAGCTGTATCAGTCCAAATGTAAATTGAGTCTCTACCTCTTATAGACCCAACAATCTTTGATCCATCTGCAAGTCTCTGTGTACCTGCTGTGTTCGTTGCCGATGGTGTATAAGTATTAATATCCTCTTGAGAAGAGAATCTTATAAACATAGGGTCTTGTGTTGATTTAGTTCCAATGGTTGTTTCTGTACCAAAAAATATTAAGTGTCGATCTGGTGTAGATACTAAACTAAATGCAGAAGCTGTTGGTGCACCTGAAATAATAGTTGCTCTTGTAATGTTAGCTGATGTAGGATTCGAGTCCCATTCAAAACTTTCACCTCCATTAATCGTTGCAATAAGTTTATTACCAAAATTATCTAGTGACCATAGTCCCGGTGCTGTTACAACATCTCCTGATGCTGCAGCATTCCATGCAAAGAAATTAGATGCATCGGTTACAGTTGCTCCTGATGAGTGAACAGCTGCTGTAGTTCCTAAAGCTCCTCTTGTTAATCCTGATAATGTGCCACCACTATTTCCAGTGTAAGTAATAAGTTCACTGTCAACTAATACCGTTCCTGATGATCCAAAAGAAGTTGAGCTTGCCATCGTTAAACTTGTAACTGAAGCGTTAATACCTGATGATAATGTTGAAGTAAATTCTCCAGTTTTAAAACCACTCCAAGGTCCTAATCCCCAACCTGTCGATGCAACCTCTGCTGCTGGACCTACTGAAAAATAGTGTTTAACTCTAATACCACCTGAAGTAGTTGCACCACTACCTGATTCGTTTGATCCAACATCAATAGTTATTGTTGTGTCTGTTGGCACTGTGGTTACCATAAATTTGTTATCGTCAAAATTAGCAGAGTTAAAATTAGAGTTTGTAATAGCTGTAAAATTATCTAATTGGATAATATCAAACTTATTTATATTGTGTGCTGATGCAAAAGTTATTGTTACAACTGCAGATCCATTAGTTGTAGAGAAAGCACTTGTTAATGTTGTTGTAGATTTAAGTGGGTGTATGTCATAAAAGATACCACCTGAATAAGCGTATAAAATTCTGTTTGTTCCAAGTACAGCATACTTGATACCTGATGTATTTATAAAATGGTGAATAGCTGTATTACGACCTGTAATATCAACTGAACCTAATTGAGCCCAACCGCCTATCTTCTCTGGTGTGCCATATCTAAATCTAACATTATCACCATCAACCCATTGGCTTTCGCCACCAGTAGCAGTAACTTGTTTATTGAATCCAGGTGCAAATTTAACTTTTTGTAACATATGTCTCTCAGATTATATTAAAGTGCGTTGTGAATCAACGAGTTTTGGGTATACCCAACATAGGTCTTTTATCATACAAATTGGACTTTGCAAAGGGTCCATTTGCATGATTGTAGTGTAAGAACACTTGTCCGCATAACTTACCTTGGAAAGGTTCTCTCCAATGCTCTAGTTCGCAACCTGAGTATATAAGCATATCTCCTGGCTTTAAGTCAACTCTTATTCCTTTAGGTGCATCAGGTTTCATAACTCCTTTATATTCGTCTATGACGTTGTTAGACCCCGTAGGATCTATAAATATTGGCCATGGATCACCACCTAAACATAAAGTAGTTGATATCTCACAGCTAGGTCTATCTTTATGTCTGTTCAATATATTACCTGTTCTATATAATCTTGTGTAAGAATAGGTAGGTATTAAATCTAAATTTGTTTTAGCTTTCATTACAGGTATGGTTTTAACAAGTAACGTTTCCATTAATCTATCTGCATACTTTGCATAGGATCCTGGTACTTGTTTATCGTGAAAGTTTCCAACTAACCAATTACCTGAATGCGTAACATAGTTTTCTAACATCCAATGGTCTGCTTCTGCTGATATTTGTAAATAAGAATAGGCTATGTCTGCTAGTTCTTTGGATATAGCACTTTTAATAACTTGGTATTTATTTTTTTTAAAACTCATTTTTGTATAAAATTATAAGACACTGATATACGCCAATTCTTTTCACCTTTTTCTGTGTTCATATTTATATCTACGCCGTGTGGTTGCCATGATGGAAAGAAAATCATTCTACCTTCAATAGCTTCATAAGCACATACTCTCCACAATTGTTCAGGAAGATTGTCTGTACGTCTTGGCATATATGTATTAGGTCCTGGTCTAGGATCTTCTAAAAATAATTTACCAGAGTTCTTAGGAACTTTTATATAATACACACCCGACCATAATGAGTTAGGATGTGTATGTGTTTTATTGTAGGAATAAGTAGGACTTACATTAGCCCACATATTTCCTAATCCTAGTTTAGGTGCAATACCATAATCTTTATTACACTCTTCAGCCATTTTAAATAACTCTTGTGTAAGAGGATTATACTCTTTCTTTTGATTCATATCTGTTGGACTGTGCCAACCAAATCCAGAATTAGTTTTTATCTCACCTTTTGGCTCAGCTTTCTTCCATGCTTTAATATGTTTAAATAAATATTTATTTAACTCTTTAGCGTTAGGTATATCTTTAAAATAAATAGGAGTTGGAAATAATACTTTTCTTTGTAGTTGACTCATTTAAAAGGTTGTCCTCCAAACCACATAACTAAAGACCTCCTAATACCTTTTTTAACAGGAGCCACTCGATGCCTGATAAAAGATGCAAAGAATATAGCTTGACCTTGTTTAAGAGCAGGCATTTTATTTTTTTCCATAAACTCTAAATCACCACCTGTAAATGCAGATGGATCAGATAATAAACACGTCATTGATATTTTACGTACTGGTGGCTCATGTGTTCCATTAACATCTAAATCCATATGCCAATCATAGAAACCACCTTTAGGGTATTCTGTAAATTGTGCAGGTTCTGTTATTCGTACATTCTCAAATCCAAAATGATTTAAGTTTACTAAAGATAATTGATTTTCTACAGCTTTGTACATCTGTGGTAATTTATCAAAAGGTATCCAAGATATAGTTGTTGTTCTTTTTTTCTTATCAACACCACCTTTAGGTTTATTCATACCTACTTCTGCTACTTGAGGTTTTTCTGCATGACCTGCATCTATAATATTTTGACATTGTTCTGGACTAAATAAAGGTTGTGTTGTTGTAGCCATATAGCTAGACCATCGTGGCATTTTAATAATCATTCGTTTTGTCCTGATCCTGTCCTTGATGTTACTGGGTTATGATCAACATCTATATTACAAACTAAAGTTCTACGTTTTTCTTTGGTTCCATTAAAAGGATAAACGCAATGTCTCATATCATAAGGAAAAACATAAAAGTCTCCTATCTTTGAATGAGGTGAATAATCTGTTTTAGCAAATTGACCTGCTGCTGCACCTATAATTTGTAGTCTACCGTTCATAGGTTTTTCTGGTGCTGAGTATTCTATACCTGTATTAGTTGGTAATTTCATAATCATAACTGATGATAGACCTGTAAATAATTGTCCTTGATGTATGTGTATTGGATTGTATTCATGAGCTTTCATTTCATTAACCCATATAGAATTTATGTGTCTTCTATTCTCACCTATTTTATTCCATGTAAGATAATGATTAAATACAGAATCAAACCATTGTAATATATCTTGTGATAAAAAGTTGTGTTGATTTATTTTATCATTAGGTGGTCCGTCAAAAAATAAAGATACTTCATCTTCTATCTTACCAACTAGTTGTTTATTTGCTTTAGGTAATTCTTTCTTACGTTTTTCATATATATCATTAAGACCAACAAAGATCTCTAATGGTACTTCATATTTAAGAACTGTCTGACCAAGATAAACAAAGTCAAATTTCATATTATTTTCTCTTTATTTTTTTCTTTTCTTTATTAGGCAATAATTCGCCATCTTTCATTACTCTGTTCAATGTATCTAATTGTCCTAAAACATTAAATACTTCTGGTTGAGAAGAGCCTGGTGTTAATGTTGCTTTCTGATGTTCTAATCTTATTTTATATGATTCTGCTTGGTGTGTGTTTACATCTTGATCATCAAATGATCCGTTATGAAATTCTTTTTTAAGTTTAGACCATGTAGCCACTTCTCTCATTCTATGTTTAGCAACTAACTCCATACCTGCTTTACCATATATTTTTTCTTCTAATTCTATTTGTAAAGATTGTTTTTCTAATTTATCTTTTTCTTTTTTAATTTTTATTTTTAATTTTTCTATCTCTACATCATTTTTTCTAGCATCAAATGATAGATGCATTAAATTTTCAAAGTGTGTATTTTGTTCTCTAACACATTGCCAATATTTAGAGGCTCTATTAGGATATTTGTTGTCAGACAATACAGAAAATCTCATCTCTGTTTCTGTTCTAAATACTTGTTTTTTCTTCCAAGTATCTTTCAACTCAGGAATTAATGTTTTAAAATGTTTAACATCTTCGACATCTAATATATCTGATAAATATTTAGATTGCGTAGTTGCTAACGTCTGTATATTTCTTTTTTCTTTATCCATTTCTTAGTACCTATATAATAACTTTCTAGTTAACAGTCAAGTCTTAATCAGTATCTAAATCTACTTCTACAAAAGGAATTGTCCATTCTTCTGTTACTGCTGTGGCTGTTGGACCACCACCAAAAGCTAAAGCATCGAAAGCTGGACTTGATTGTGAACTTGATAAAGCTTCTCTACCTGTGCTTAAATCTCCAATTTCAGTCCAACTAGATCCATTCCATTGTTCTGTTATATCAACAGCTCCACCGCCACCAAAAGCTAAAGCACCTCCATTAGAAGCACCACTTCCTGCTAATTGATTTCTTCCTGTATTTAATTCTGCTACCTCAGTCCAAGCCGTTCCGTTCCAACTTTCAACAACAGCATTTGAAGGATCACCTCCAAAAATTATACCGGATGTTGTAGTTCCAGCACCAGCCATAATATATCTAGCACTATTTATATCTGCTAATTCTGTCCAAGACGTTCCATTCCAACTTTCATTTTTTGCTGAAGGAGTATTTGGTGGAACTCTACCACCTACACTTAAAGCCGCTGTTGAGCTACCAAATCCTGCAGCACCTCTAGTTGCTGTGTTTAAGTCATTTACTTCAGTCCATGATGATCCATCCCAAAGTTCTGCAACAACTTGATTATTTGGAGGAACATTACCACCACCAATTATAGCAGCTGTTGATGATCCAGCTCCAACCATTAAACTTCTTCCTGTATTTATGTCTCCTACTTCAGTCCAAGCTGTGCCATTATATAATTCGTTTGTAGTTCTATTTGGTGCACCACCTATAGCTAAAGCAGCTGTTTTAGTTGTTCCTGCTCCTGCCATTTGTTGTTTTGCAGTATTTAAATTTCCACCAGTCGCCCACGCACCAGTTCCTTGAGCCCCGTACCCTTTTAAAACACTATTGACACCTGTTGCAGTTTTAACCCAAACTTGTCCTTCTTGTACTGCGGGTGTTGATGGAAAAGACCATTCTTCTGTTGTTGTTACTAAAGTACCTGTAACACCTGAAGCTAAAACTGCAAAAGTTCCTGATCCAAAATATCCTGCTTTTGCTTTAGCCGTACCTAGATCATTAACTTCAGTCCAAGCAGTTCCATTCCATGTTTCTGTTTTTGCTGTGTTACCAGGAATTTCTCCTCCATAAACTACTCCTTGAGAGGTTGTTCCAGCCGCACCATGATTTGATCTTAATTGATTCATTGCTGAAATTGATGTCCAGTTAGTTCCATCATATTCAAAAGCGTTTGCTGTTCTTCCACCAGGGGCATCACCTCCAGCAAATATTGCAGCAGTTTGTAAACCAAAAGCTGCTCCTTCTTGTGTTGCTGCGGGTAAGTTTGTAACTTCAGTCCAAGATGATCCATCGTATTCTTCAACAATAGCTACTCTAGGAGGTCCACCAGCTATAGCTAAACCTAAAGTTTGTGTTCCTGCTGCTCCCATACCAGCTCTTGCTGTATTTAAATTTCCTACTTCAGTCCATGATGAACCATCAAATTCTTCTGTATTAACTGTTTTTCCACCATCTATATTTCCTCCAAATGCTAGTGCTGCAGTTGATGCTGCTCCTGTTCCAGCTCCAAATGCTCTACCTGTATTTAAATCTCCAACTTCTGTAAAAGCTGTTCCGTTATAAGATTCTGTTTTAACTTCAAAATCTGAACCTGAACTTACCCCTGAAAAAATTAAACCTGCTGTTTGTGTACCAGCTCCACCACCTATTTTTTGTCTAGCTGTATTAACAGCACCACCAGTAGACCATGTGCCAGCATATACAACTGGATTAGTATCCAAGACTTGTATATTCTGACCTTTTAATTGTTTATATTCTGCCATGTTAATCCGTTATTGTTAAATTACTTATTGATTCAGGTACATTCCATTCTTCTGTAGTTGCTTGTGTATCTGGACTAGCTGTGCTTTCACCACCAGAAGATAAAGCAGAAAGACTACTACCACCTGAACCCGCACCAAACATTATTGCTTGTGATAAATCACCAACTTCAGTCCATGATGCACCATTCCAAGATTCTGTTGTTGCTAATCTTCCAGGTGAAGGATTATTACCACCAAAAACTATAGCGCTACTTTGATCTCCTGATGAACCCATACCTTGTTTTGCAACATTTAAATCTGCTACTTCAGTCCAAGAAGTTCCATCCCAAGATTCTACAATACCAACAACAGGTTGTCCACCTGCAGCAAGTGCTGCTGTCACTGTGCCAACTGCTGCTCTTGCATATTTTGCAGTGTTTTGATTATTTACTTCAGTCCATGCTGTTCCATTCCAAATTTCTGTTTCAGCAACAGCTGTATTAGGAACAGTGTCTCCACCAATTGATAAAGCGGATGTTTGTATTCCAACAGAATAATTTTGTGTTTTACCAGTATTTAAATTTGCTATTTCTGTCCAAGAAGAATTATCCCAACTTTCAACATTAACAGTAACTCCGCTGCCATTTTTTCCACCAGCAATTAACATAGCTGTAGAAGTTCCTATACTTCCCCATGTATGTCTTGCATCATTTAAATCTGCAACTTCAGTCCAAGCTGCTCCATTGTATTGTTCAGTGAATGCTTTTATAGCTGGAGAAGCAGCTGGATTATCACCACCTACAACTGTTGTTGCTGTTTGTGTTCCTGCACCAGCAATAATAGATCTTCCATTATTTAAAGCTCCACTAGTTGCCCAAGAACCTGCACCATAATCTGTTAATGAAACTTTCATGTCGCCTGTATCACTACGAAAGAAAACTTGTCCATCGTTTTTTATTGTGGCTGTTATTGGTGCAGCTGTAAACTCTTCTGTTGCTGCTGACATAGATAAACCTCCTGCTGCAAAAGTAAGACTTGAAGTACCTGCGTTTCCTCCTGCTAATGCTCCTCTTCCAGTGTTTAAATCATTAACTTCAGCCCAAGCTGATCCATCCCATGCTTCAGTTACTGCTAAATCAGGATGCCCACCAAAAACTAAACCTGCAGTCGTTGATCCTGATCCAGCTAAAGAATTTTTTGTTGCATTTAAATCTGCTATTTCAGTCCAAGCAGTACCATTCCAACTTTCAACAATTCCAACAACTGATCCAGTTTTTCCACCTACTAAAAATGCAGCTGTAGATGTTCCTATTGCTGCTGCTTCTCTTCTTGCTGTATTAATGTTTGCTATTTCTGACCAAGATGTTCCGTCGTATAATTCTGTGTCAGCTATGTTTGCTGTGCCACTAAATCCACCAGCTACAATTCCTGCAGAAGTTGTGCCAGCTCCATGACTAAAAGCATTAGGTCTATTTGAATTTGTATTATTTCCTGCAGCCCAATTAGTTCCATCCCAAATTTCTGTTCCGTTAACATCGTTAGTTCCAGCAACAATTAATGATGCTGTTTGTAATCCAAATCCAGCTGAATAACTTCTTGCGGCGGGTAAGTTATTAACTTCAGTCCAAGATGAACCGTTATATAATTCTGTTAAACTTTGAGCTCCACCAGGTGCATTACCACCTACAGCCATACCTGCTGTTTGTGTTCCCATTCCAGATAAATATTTTCTAGCTACATTTAACGCTCCGCCAGTAGCCCATGTAGCACCAGGAACACCTGCAGTTAAAGGATCAGAAGTTTTGTTCTGTACAGTAAATCCGTGTATAGCTTTGTATTCTGCCATAAGGATCCTACTACGGTAATGTTATATCTGTTGGTTTAGGGCCAAGTCTTGTAATTTTTTCAGCTGATGATTCGCCGTCAACATTGTCATT
>ENA-ORXF01001286-ORXF01001286.1-marine-metagenome-genome-assembly--contig:-NODE-1286-length-16456-cov-7.136699_pt1 | contig 16456 bp, 12 predicted proteins | sample MGYA00237864_ERZ511476 | MGnify/ENA primary metagenome ERZ511476 (study PRJEB26306, sample SAMN06343908) | marine metagenome | isolation source: coastal waters | place: Atlantic Ocean: West Antarctic... | reverse complement strand
CAAAAATAGTATATTTATAATTATGGCAAAAGTAAAATATTATTACGATGCAGATACACTTTCTTACAGAAAAATTACTGTAAAGAAAGGCTATTATTATAAGAAAACTGTTTTTGGCTTTATGGGTGTTTTATTGGTTGCATTCATCGGCTTTATTGTTTTTAGTCAGTTTATAATGTCGCCAAATGAAAGAGTGGTAAATAGAGAAAATGAAAATTTACAATTAAATTTAGATTTATTATCGAAAAGGATAGACGAAAGTTCTGTTGTTTTAAACCAGTTACAAGAAAGGGATAATAATATTTATAGATTGTATTTTGAAGCAAACCCAATACCCGATGAACAAAGAAAAGCTGGTTTTGGTGGTGTAAATAGGTATAAAAGTCTAGAGGGTTACGACAATTCTAATATGATAAAGAAATTAACCCAAGATGTAGATGTTTTATCTAAACAATTGGTCATACAGTCTAAATCTTTAGATGAAATTGTGATGTTAGCAAAAGAAAAAGAGAAAATGTTAGCAGCAATTCCTGCAATTTTGCCTGTAAAATTAATCGATTTAACGAGAATGGCTTCGGGCTATAAATGGAGAATGCATCCTATTTTAAAAATCAGAAAATTTCATAAAGGAATGGATTTCACTGCATCTACAGGGACTCCAATTTACGCATCTGGTAACGGTAAGGTAACGCGCTCTGGTAGAAGTGCAACTTTTGGCAACGTAGTTTACATAGAGCATGGATATGGTTACAAAACCATTTACGCTCACATGAGTAAGATTAAAGCTAGACGTGGACAAAGAGTAAAACGTGGCGATTTAATTGGGTATGTTGGTAATACTGGAAGATCTGTTTCTGCACATTTACATTATGAAGTGCATAAAAATGGCAGGGCATTAAATCCTATTAATTTTTACTACGGAGATTTAACGCCAGAGGAATTTGTAGCAATGCAAAAGGCATCAGAAGAAGAAGGACAGTCTTATGATTAAGGTTTTAGTAGAGAAACTAGAGACAAAATCAGTAATAATTAACAATTATATTGAACCTATTTTTTAGCTAATAGCTAATCGAAAAAAAAATAAAATGCACATAGATTTACCCGAAAAAAGGTATTATAAAATAGGTGAAGTTGCCAATGCCTTTCATGTGAATACTTCTTTAGTTCGCTTTTGGGAAAAGGAATTTGATATTATCAAGCCTAAAAAAAATGCCAAAGGAAACCGTCTTTTTACTCCGGATGATATTTCGAACTTTAAACTAATTTTCAACCTCGTAAAAGAAAGAGGTTTTACCTTAGAGGGTGCAAAACAGAAGCTGAAGAAAAACCCAGATGCTACTATTTTCAATCATGAAATTATCACTAGATTAGAAGCCGTAAAAGCGGAACTGTTAAAAATAAAAAACCACTTGTAACCTCTTTTAAGTTCGTATTTAACATATAGAGAAAACAGCTGTCTACTTCTATTCTAAAGAATATCGCACAAACTTTCATTTAAAAAATAGAGGTACAGAAAAAGTTAGCTCATTCTTTTTTTGCTGTATATGTATGAGCTATTTCAACAATTACAGCGCCTTCAAAAAACCAAAGTATTGCGGTTTTGTAGGCAATAAGATTGCAGAATTTCGCTGTTGGACAAGCGGTATGTAATAAAGTAGCTTTAATTATTTGCGCGTAAAAATTTCTTTACTTTCCTTTTGTTAAGAGCAATTTGATCTTGTCAAGCCAAAGATAGAAGGCAATGGGTAATCGTCTATTTATTTAGAAGCTATTGTAAACTTGAAATTAATGTTTAACTTGTCAGAGGAAACTGGCTTTACTTTAGAATGTTTAAAATAAAGGCTAAATAGGAATTCAAATGTTACCATATTCAATGAAGAAATTATTTCGATGCTGAAAGCTATAAAGTTGGAATTGGTGAAAACTAAAAATCAACGATAACAACACACATAATGGCAAAAAAATACGTAGACCTAGAGACGTTAAAGTATCTTTTGTATGATATTCACACCTTAGGAAATTTATTATCAAGAGAGCGGTTTCAGGAGCACGACATGGAATCATTGAACCTTTTTATAGATTCTGTCAAGGAATTTTCCGATAGAGAGTTGTATCCTTACTTTAAAGAAATGGACGAAACTCCTGCATATCACAAAAATGGGAAAGTAATTGTGCACAAACAGGTCGAGACTGTGATGCGTCAATCTGGAGAGATGGGCATAATAGCAGCTTCTTTTGATTGTGAAGATGGTGGACTTCAAATACCCTTTTCGGCATTGCAAGCAGCCGTGTATATTATGGATGCTGCAAACAATCATTTGCCTGGATACCCTAGTTTAACGCAAGGTGCAGCAGAGTTAATTATTGAGTTTGGAAGTAACGCGCTAAAAGAAACGTATGTGCCAAACATGCTTTCTGGGGTTTGGGGAGGTACTATGTGTTTAACAGAGCCACAGGCTGGTAGTTCTTTGTCTGATATTGTTACGAAAGCAACTCCAACTGCGGAAGGATATTATAAAATTAGCGGACAGAAAATATTTATTTCTGGCGGAGACCACCAATATGCAGATAATTTTGTGCATTTAGTGTTGGCAAGAATTGAAAGAGCTCCAGAGGGAACGAAAGGGATTTCTCTATTTGTTGTTCCAAAAAACAGACTCAAAGAAGATGGAACTTTAGTGTATAATGATGTCATGACTATTGCAGATTTTCAGAAAATGGGGCAACGAGGCTATTGCACAACACATTTAGGTTTTGGAGATACAGATGATTGCAGAGGTTGGCTTGTTGGTGAAGAACACAAAGGTTTAAAACAAATGTTTTTAATGATGAATGGGGCAAGAATAGCAGTTGGTAGAGGTGCTGCTGCAATTGCAATGGCTGCTTATAGAGCCTCGCTGCAATATGCAAATGAAAGACCACAGGGTAGAAAATTAACAAGTACTGGGAAGAAAAATCCTACAGAAAAACAAAGTTTAATTATAGAACACCCAGATGTTCGAAGAATGTTGCTGTTGCAAAAAGCTATTGCAGAAGGTTCTTTAAGTTTGGTTTTTTTAGCCTCAAAATATCAAGACATTATTACGACAGCAACTTCGGAAGAAGAAAAAGAAAAGTATAATTTATTGCTAGAGATGATCATTCCAATAGTAAAAACATTTCCATCTGAAGCGGGTGCAGAGGCCGTAGATAGCGGCTTACAAGTGCTAGGAGGTTATGGTTTTTGTACAGATTTTAGTTTGCAACAGTATTACAGGGATATTAGAATTTCGGCCCTCTACGAGGGAACAACAGGAATACAATCACAAGATTTATTGGGTAGAAAAGTTGCCATGCAAAATGGAAAAGGTTTGGCCTTGTTGATGACCGAAATAATGCACACTATTGAAGCGGCTGCAAAAGAAAATGAGCTCAAGGAATATGCGGCTGTTTTAAGTGAAAAACTTAAACTTTCAGAAAAAGTATTGGCACATTTAATGCCTTTTGCAATGAAAGGAAATTACGAACGCTATTTGGCAGATGCCAATTTATTTATGGAATACATGAGTATTGTTGTGATCGGATGGTTGTGGTTGGAAATGGGGGTGGATGCAAAAAAAGAAATCTCTAATTCCGAAAGAAAATACTCCAAAGATTTTTACGAAAGTAAAATTCATACCATGAAATTCTACTTTAAATATGAGGTTCCAAAAACAGTGTCGTTGGCAGTATCCTTGATGGATGACGAAATTTTGACAATCAAACAAGACAAAGAATATATCTTATAATGATGATAAAAGAACAATTTAGTTTGGAAGGGAAAGTTGCTATTATAACAGGATCTAGCAAGGGTATTGGAAAAGCAATTGCGAAAGGATTGGCAGAAAATGGTGCGCGTGTTGTAATCAGCTCTCGCAGTCAAGAAGCCTGCGATTCTGTGGTTACAGAATTTAAAAAAGAAGGCTTAAACGCTATTGGAATTGCCTGCCATGTCGGGAAAGAAGATCAACGCAAGCAGTTAATTGCTCAAACAATAACCGCTTTTGGTCGCATAGATATTTTAGTAAATAATGCCGCAATAAATCCTGTGTACAGTCCAATTGAAGAAATAGATACTGTGATTTTTGATAAAATTATGGATATTAATGTAAAAGCTCCTTGGGCTTTATCTAATTTGGTGTTACCACACTTAAAGGCAAACAAAAATGGAAGTATTATCAATATTGCCTCTGTAGAGGCGTTAACTCCTGGTTATGGTTTAAGTATCTATAGTACAAGTAAAGCAGCAATTTTAATGTTGACAAAAAATCAGGCGAAAGAATGGGGAGTGCACGGTATTAAAGTCAACGCAATTTGCCCAGGATTGATTAAGACAAAATTTAGTTCCGCTTTATGGCAGAACGAAAAAATGCTCAATAAGTTAGAAAAATCAATTCCAAGTGGAAGAATGGGAATGCCGGAAGAAATGGTCGGTTTGGCCTGCTTACTTGCTTCCGATGCGGGAAACTATATGACTGGTGGTGTATATACTGCGGATGGAGGATATATGATTGCGGGGTAAGATTGTTGAAATTTCCGTGAACGTTTTCCTCAGTTTCCGGTTCTTGTTTTTATTGCGTGTAATAATACTTTTAAACTTCGTGTATGAACTTCGAATATTCAGAAAAATCAAAAGAACTGCAACAAAGGCTACTTACTTTTATTGAAGCCCATGTTGCTCCTATAGAAGAGGAATACCTCACTTTTCAGAGTGATGCCAAAAATATATGGACCCGTTTTTCAAAAATAGAAGCTTTAAAACAAAAAGCTAAAGATGCCGGTTTATGGAACCTGTTTTTACCGAAAGAGTATGGAGACTTAAGTCCAGGATTGACCAATTTAGAATATGCGCCCTTAGCAGAGATCATGGGACGTAAAATATGGGTTTCAGAAATTTTTAATTGTGCTGCGCCAGATACAGGGAACATGGAGGTGTTGGCTAAATATGGAAATAAAGCGCAAAAAGAACAATGGTTAACGCCACTAATGAACGGTGAAATACGTTCTACTTTTTTGATGACAGAGCCAGAAGTTGCTTCTTCAGATGCCACAAACATTGAAACTTCTATTATTTTAGAAGGTGATGAATATGTGATTAATGGGAGAAAGTGGTGGTCTTCAGGTGCAATGGATTCGAATTGTAAAGTAGCAATTGTGATGGGTAAATCTGATCCTAAAGCTTCAAGGCACCAGCAGCAAAGTATGGTTTTAGTTCCGATGAGCACTCCGGGCTTAGAAGTAGTTCGACCACTTTCAGTTTTTGGCTATTATGACTCTCCAGAAGGACATGCTGAAATTGTTTTAAAAAATGTGCGGGTACCGAAAGCGAATTTAATTTTGGGAGAAGGAAGAGGTTTTGAAATAGCCCAAGGGCGTTTAGGTCCCGGAAGAATACATCATTGTATGCGTTTGGTAGGTATGGCACAATATGCTTTAGAATTGATGTCACAAAGAACTTTAGAGCGGGCTACTTTTGGAAAGAAGTTTCATGAGTATAGCAGCATTCGTCATGAAATCGCAAAGTCGCAATGCGAAATAGAACAAGCACGCCTGTTAACGCTATCTGCGGCAGATAAAATGGATAAAGTAGGGAATAAAGAAGCAAAAGATATTATCGCCATGATAAAAATTACGACACCAAATATGGCACAAAAAGTAATAGATCGAGCGATGCAAATTTTAGGAGGAAAAGGAGTGGGGCCAGACACTTATTTACCACATTATTTTGCGCTAGCAAGAATATTGCGTTTGGCAGACGGTCCGGATGAAGTACACATGTATCAACTTGGTAAAAGTTGTATAAAAAAATATGGAAATAAGCAATGAGCAACCAAAAAGTACGCAAAGGAGAGGAGTTAAATGCCGTTTTATTAAAGAAATACCTGCAAGAAAACGAGTTGATAAATTCCCTACACAGCGAATTAATGGTCACTCAGTTTACACATGGGTATTCTAATTTAACCTATTTGTTAGTGGTTGAAAATAAAGAATTTGTGCTTAGAAAACCACCAATAGGTGCCATTAAACGAGGGCATGATATGCACCGAGAATTTAAAGTGCAAAGCGGTGTAGCTGGTGCTTTTTCTAAAGTACCGGAGATGTTTTCTTTTTCGGAGGATGCTACTATTGTAGGTAGTGATTTTTATATCATGGAAAAAGTAGACGGAATCATCTTAAATTATAAAGAAGCAAAACAAAGAAACCTTTCGGCATCTGCATATAGTACTATTGCCAATTCCTGGCTAGAAACAATGACCGAGTTGCACGCTGTGGATTATAAGGAAGTGGGCTTAGAAAGTTTAGGGAAACCGCAAGGATATGTGGCAAGGCAAGTTGCCAATTGGGGAAAACAGTTTTTAAAAGTGAAGACAGACGCATATCCTGAAGCAGCATTGGTCATGGAATGGATGGAAGAACAGCAGCCAAAAGAATATCAGCATTGTTTAATTCACAATGACTACAAGTACGATAATGTTGTTTTTAAAGACGATTCGTGGAAAGAGGTTGCAGCAGTTTTAGATTGGGAAATGGCAACCTTAGGAGATCCGTTGATGGATTTAGGAACTTCACTTGGGTATTGGACTGTGGCCACCGATCCTGATTTTGTAAGGCAAGGCATTCCATCGCCAACTATTTTTGAAGGAAATCCAATACGAAGTGAAATTGCCCAAATGTATGCGCAGAAATCTGGCAGAAATGTAGATAATTTGGTCTTTTATTATGCTTTTGGCTTGTTTAAAATCGCTGTAATTGCACAACAAATTTACCATCGATATACAAAAGGTTTTACAACAGATGTGCGATTTGCTAATTTAAATAAAGCTGCAGAATTATGTTGTAAATTGGCATTAAAGGCCATAAAAACAAAATCTATAGACTAATGGAGGTAAAGAACAAAATAGTAATTGTTACTGGAGCGGGTTCTGGAATTGGAAAAGCAACTTCAATACATTTTGCCAACTATGGAGCAACGGTTGTTGTCTCTGATATTAATTTAGAAAGAGCTAAAAAAGTTGTTGATGAAATTACAGCTAATGGTGGTCTGGCATCTGCAAATAAATGCAATGTTGCTGATTTTGAAGAGGTAGAGCATATGATTCATTCAACTGTACAAAAGTATAACCGTTTAGATGTTCTCGTTAATAATGCTGGTATTGGTCCTAACTTATTACGAACGCATGAATCTAGTTTGAAAGATTGGAACAAGGTTGTAGCTGTAAATCAAACAGGCGTGTTTTATTGTATGAAAGTAGCGTTGCAACAGTTCTTAGTTCAAGGATATGGAAATATTGTAAATGTTGCTTCTTTGGCTGGTTTAAAGGCTTCACCCAATAACATCAGTTATAGCGCTAGTAAATTTGCAGTGGTTGGAATGACAAAATCTGTTGCAATGGAGTATGTCACAAAAAACATTAGAGTAAATGCCGTTTGCCCGGGCTACACCGAATCTGCGTTGCTGGATCAACTGTTAGGTGCAAAGCCTGAAATGGATGCTATTTTAAAAAGTGTTATTCCTATGAAGCGTTATGGGAAAGCAGAAGAAATTGCCGATGCAGTTGTTTGGCTAGCTTCCGATAATACGAAATTTATGACAGGTCAAACAATTACACTAGATGGGGGAACATCGCTCTAAAATTAATGGTACTTACTTAAATTTGTATGCAATTAAAAGCAATTAAACGATGAAAAATGTGAACATATCGTTTGATACATTGCTAGTTATTCTTGTAATTGTATGCGATACGCATACAAAACTATATTACTTTAGCAATTAATAAGATCTCTTACACGAAAAAAACTCAAATTATAATACTAAACCTCACTATTCATGAAAAAAATAGGAATTTTATTTAGTTTCTTTTTATTTCTAAGTTGTCAGAATTACGGACAATTAACTTTAATTGCGGATTTGCCTAATGATTTAAAAGAGGTTTCTGGAACAGAAATAGTACCAAAGTCAGAATTTATTTGGATGGTAAATGACAGTGGAAATAAGCCCATTTTATTTGGTTTAGATTTTAAAGGAAAAATCATTAAAGAGATAAAGATAAAAGCCAAAAACCACGATTGGGAAGACCTAGCTTCCGATGAAAAAGGAACTATTTATATTGGCGATTTTGGCAATAACTCAAATAAGCGAAAAAATTTATCAATTATTATTGTCGAACAAAATGAGCTTGATGAAAAGAAGGCAGAAGTAGACGAGATAGAGTTTGAATATCCCAATCAGTTTGAATTTCCACCGAAAAATAAAAACAAGTATTTTGATACCGAAGCTTTCTTTTATTTTAAAAGTGCGTTGTATCTTTTAACAAAGAGTCGGGTAGCAGGAAATTACGGGAAAACAACATTGTATAAAATTCCTGCAAAAAAAGGGAAATATACAGCAGAAATTATAGCTGAATTTGAATCTTGTAAAGAGCGAGAATGTTGGATAACTTCCGCTGATATTTCACCAAACGGAGAAAAAGTAGTGTTGCTTTCTCAAAAAAAAGTACTTATTTTTTCTGATTTTAAAGGCGATCAATTTTTTTCAGGAGAGCTAACCACTATCAATTTAAGGTACCGCTCTCAGAAAGAAAGCATCACTTTTAAAGACGACCATACCTTGTTAATAACAGATGAGAGCGCAAGGGGAGCTGGCGGTCATTTGTATTCCTTGAAGCTTGAGTAAATATTAATTGTTCCCAGAGATACTGTCTGCCATAATAAGGGCATTGTATGCATTTAAAACTTTACAAACCTTCTGAATTTGATAATTTATTCAAAGGGGTGCCTAATTAAATGTGACAAATTCCTTTCAGGAAAAATAACCAACATCAATTTAGCACAGCGTTCCTAAAAAGAAAGCATCACTTTTAAAGATGACCACACCTTATCAAATACGGATGAGGAAGCGAGCGGTGTTGGCCGTAATCTGTAGGAGTTAAAAATTATATGATAGCGTATTTATAAATTAACAACCCCCAGCCCAAAGCTAAAAACAAACCTCCCAAAGGCGTAATTGGACCTAAGAATTTTAGCTTCTTATGATTTGCAGATGAGATTACCAAACCATAAATTGAAAACGAAAATAAAATTACGCCAATGATAAAGCTGTAAACAATGTATTTGTCAATGCTTAACTCCGTATTTAATTGAAAGCCCAAAACTAATAAAACAATGGCATGGTACATTTGATATTTTACGCCGGTTTCAAAACTTTGTAGTTGTTCTTTTGTTAGTTTTTTTTGCAGTAAATGTGCGCCAAATGCACCTAAAAATATTGCTAAAAATCCAAATATTGCTCCAAATATAATTGCTGTATGATTCATAATATTAAAATGAGAAACCTAAGTTATATGTTATTCTTGCACCTTCATTACCATTAAAAACGCCTATACTTGTTGTTAACATATTTGCAGCATTTAAAAAGATACCTCCACCATAAGAGGTTTTGGGTATGTTATTTTCTCTTAGCATTCTAGCTAATGTATTTGGTTTTCCCCAAACCTTTCCGTAGTCAAAACCACTATAAATACCAATATGAATCGGTAAAATTGCAGTTCTCAAATTGCTGATATTATACCGAATGTCTGTACTGTGATAAAAAGCGTTCTTTCCTGTAAAACGCTCATTTCTGTAACTGCGCAATCCATTCTTTCCTCCAACAGTTGCTCCTTGGTAGAATTCAAAATGATCACCAAATGTAAAATGACCATGTACTTTAGAAGCCAAAACTAATTTTCCGTTCGGAATTAATTTATGTGTAATTGCGAGCGAAGAAGCTGCGTAAGAAAAATTACTAATTTCATTTAAATTGCGCGTATGTCCAAGCAGCGCGTTAAACGTTACTCCTAAAGTTGGAAATGCAGGATTGTCTGCGTGTTGATACTGATACTTTGCCTCTGTGTTAAAGAAATTCTGGGCTTTAAAAATACTACTTCCCGCAGCGTATTGTGTCTCTAAAAATCGACCCCTCGTTTTTTCAATATCAAAATTTTGAAAATTTACAGCAAATGTAATTTTTGCACCTAATTCTCCACGCCATTTTAAAAAGGTACCCGCAATTGCTTTCCGTATTCGAACTCTGTTAAAATCTCTGTTATTATTTTCGTTGGTTTGAGGGTTGAAAGAATTGTTTCCATAACCAAAGAAGTTCATTGCATAATTAGGACTGTTAAACTGTGCTTTAAAACCCAAATTCCAGTCTTTTATAACATTGGCAAATTCTCCATTATATCTTAGTTCATATCCATTCGTAGCAGTAAAATAATACCCTTTTATTAGGTGTTTGGCTGTAAAGGGGTTTCTTTTAAAATCATTTATTAAAATGGTGTTTGTAATTCCTAATTTTATACCATCATCTGGATTGTACCAAACCGACGGAGAAATCAGATTGCTCTTATTTTTTATTTTTTTATAATTATACGTATTTGTGTTATAATCGTCTGTGATTTTCTTTTTAAAGTTTTTAGTGATGAATGTGTTTTTTTTGGACTTATAATCATAAACGATTACTGCTTTTGCTGTGTTTATTTCATAGATGTCATTATTTAAACCACCAACTAATTTTAGGTTAATAGGTGTTTTTCCTGCGACTCCATTGATCACAAAACGATCATCATCATCCAAGCCATACACCCAAATATCTTTAGTTACCTCTTCTTTATAGCGCCTTTTATGAAAGATGTCTGCTTTTTTTCCACCTTTAATTCGGTACCCTATAATTTCAGTATCCCCATTTTCAAAACGATTCATTTCAAACCAATCATCTTTATCAGTTCCCGTAATTACTTGAAACTTGTTCAAGTGCATAAAATAGGCATCAGAAATTTTTTGTAGATTTTTTCTACGTCCTTTTAGCTTTCTTTTAATATTATTTATGGTCTCATCTCTAACTTCTTTTGGGAATTTTAAAAAAGCATTTTCTATAACTTCATCTGTAATTTGACGCTGAATAATTTGCACTTGTGCGTCCCAATTTGATTTGGTAGCCTCTTTAATCAACCGCATATCTAAGGGATAACCAGACATGTTAAAATATTCAGGATTTTTAATGTCCTCTGCATAAGAGCGCATTCCTCTTAAATCAGGTAATATGCTTGTAATTGTATTCATTAAAAAACCATCACTAAAAACAGAAAAGGCCTGATCTCTATCTCTTGGAACAGGCTTGTAAATCACGCTGCCATTTTCTTTAAATTCTGCCCACCTCCATTGATCTTGATGTCTGTCCCAATCTCCAATCAACATGTCAAACAAACGTGCTCTAATGTAAGAAGCTTCATCTAGTGCGTATTTTTCATCTTTGGCTAGGTTTTCTCTCAAATCATCGGTACTGATAATTTCATTTGAAAAACCAAAATACTTTTTATCACCATGACCATCTGCAGTTCTTGCCTCAATCATATACAATGCGTTCCCATGATCTGCATTAAACTCTTTTAAGCCCTCTTGTTTAGGAACATAGAAGAGTATTGGCTCTGAGTGGTATACGTCGATTGCATTTGCTAATGTACCAACCGTGAAGGGTGCATACGGGTGTGATCCTGTAAAAACGTCTAGTAATAAATTTTGTGTGTAGGTTTTTTTAAATTGACCTTCTACATATTGATCTTTAAAAGCAACTGCTTGTAAATATTGTATGGCATTTTTTCGCAAAGCTCTCATTACATATTCCCTGCCTTTTTTGTCCACTAAGCGCAACGATTCAGACTGGTGTCCGCCACCTTTTCGAACAGGTGTTAAGCCACCATATAAGGTGTCTAAATTTACAGTTGGTGCTAAAACTTGCTGTCCAAAATACTTGCGGTATCTTTCGCCCCAAAGAAAACGGTACAACTTTCCTTTTGTAACTTCTTCAGTTGTGTAAATAGAAGCTGCTTTTTCTGAGAGTTTGGCATTCGAAAAATCTTTAAATTCAAATGGCGTGTCTTTTTTGAAAACATTGGCCTCAAAAACGATGTTACGCTCTTTCTCACTGTAATAATGCACGGTAGAAGCTCCGTCTTCATAAACATCTAACCTTGCAAAACCTTGCGTTCCGTATGAAAACACACCTCCATTTACATTCTTTGTGGCAGTTTTTTTAGAGCCAGAACCGCTTACAATTTGCGGAATATTATCTTGCACAATGTATTGTAAACTGTGTTCATGACCAGAAACAAAGATCACTTTTTCATGTTGTTGCGCTAAACTGATAATCCGCTTTCTCAACTGATTGTATGCATCGTTTTGTTGATCTGTATTTGCGACACCAGAAGTTTTACGCAATATGTTTTTTATAGTTCCAAGAACAGGAAGCGGTTGTAGATGACTTTTAAAGGAATAATAACCACCATGAGGGCCGTTTGTAAACATGGGATGATGCATTGCAATTAGCGTCGTTTTTCCTTGCGATTTTTTTAAAAGTCCTTCAAATTCGTCAAAGAATTTTTCTTTTGTTTTTATTTCACAGCCATCATTAATTCCAGGATGCTTGTCCCAATTTGTAATATACCAATGTGTGTCTACAACAATAAGGTTTATAGCATCGTTCACTTCAATTTTTTCTAAAGGACAGCCTTTTTCTGGTAGAAAAGTATCTTTACCCAAAGCCTTTTCAACTAACTTTTCTTGTCTTTTTAACCCCTTTAAACCACTATACCAGTCATGATTTCCTGGGATAAAGATGGTTTTTCCTGGAAACTTTTTACCAATATCAGTTTGCACTTTTAAGCGGTGTTTCGCTAGTTTGTAATCTTTAGATTTTTCTTTAGGAATCCCTTTTTCATATACATTGTCTCCTAGAAAGATTAAGGTAGCGTCTTTTTTTGCCCCTTTTATCTCCTCTTCTAAGTAAGAAAGTGCGGCATCTTTTTGATTGATATCAGAGTTGCCAGCATCTCCAATTAAATAGAAAGAATGAATAATTTTTGAGGTATCTTTTTTCGAGGTGTACTGATGATCTTCGACAACCTGCATTTGAAGCGTGGCACAGGCGGTAATCAAGAGAGAAAAGGTAAGAAGGAAAAGTAATTGTTTTAGAAGTTTCATAGGACAAAAATAACTATTTTAAAATAGAGTTTTTAAAGTCTTGCAGGTCTTTTTCTGTGTCAATATCTATAAAATTTGTAGGTCTATTTAGAGCGATTACATCCTTGCTTGTATGCAGCATTTCTTTTGCACCAAAGTCTCCTGAGATGTTTTTTAATTTTGAAAAATAACTTTTTGGAAAAATTGCCGGTACACCTAGTTTCCCCTTATAGTTAGAGGCTATAATTTTTGAGTTATCTTCAGAAAATAAGGCAATCATTGCATCTAAATACTCTTTGTCTATGGCAGGTTGGTCTCCTAATAGAATTAAAACAGCCTTGTAATCAGGATGCATTTCTATTTCAGAAACACCAGAAACAATACTAGAACTCAATCCTTCGTTAAAGGCAGCGTTGTAGACAAAATGAACATTGGAAGATGAAATTTCTCGTCTAATGCGCGCATCATTTGCTCCCAAAACACAATACACATGATTCTTATTAATGGCTTTAGCTTTTGATAAAACAAATTCTAATAAAAAGTTGTTTCCGATTTTAACGAGCTGTTTCGGCGTCTTCATTCTAGAGGATTTGCCAGCAGCTAAAACAATAACAGCTATGTTTTTCATGGTTTAAATATGAATTTTTCCTTGTAATTTTCGCAAGGAAAAGGGTTCTTTATTTCTAGTGATAGATAGAATTTCAGCAATAATAGAGATTGCAATTTCTTCAGGTGTTTTTGCACCAATATGTAAACCAGCGGGTGTATAGATACACTCTAAAAATTCTTCTGTAGTTGCTGGGGCAAATTCAAACAGTGCGTTAAAAAGTTTTTCTCTTCTATTTGGTGCCCCTAAAATACCAATATATTTTGGATGGTGCACAGACAATTCCACCAAGTATTTTAAGTCTTGCACATAACTATGATTCATCAACACAAGCGCAGTGTCTTCTTCAATATTAGAAAACTCAACTGTTTCTGGAGTCTCTCCAATGACAGCATGTGCCCCAGGAAAATCTGATAGTAATTTAGAATCTTTTGCAGCCGTAATAACTACTATTTGCCACCCTAAGTTAGCGGCTATTGTGCAGAGTTTTACAGCATCGTGTTCGCCACCAATAATTATTAAATTAAATAACGGTTTTAAGTGCTGCGTAAATATCTTTTTATTATCTAATGTTTTTAAATTAAAAAAATCAGAGAAGCTGAATTGTTGGGTATTTTTAAATGTAAGAATAGAGCCATAATTGCCAATAGCTTCATCTTGCTTTTTAAAATAAGAGTCAATTTGTATACTTTCTTTATTTTCTATGGCAAATGAAAAGGCTTCTATAAAAGCGTTAGAAATAAAAAAAGGTTCAATTAAAATATATAAAATGCCTTCACATCCCAATTTATAGCGACCATCGTAGGTTATTATTTTTGCTTTTTCATTGGCAAAAACCGTTTGTGCTCGTTTTATAATCTCTTTTTCAACACAACCACCACTTACAGCTCCAATATAAGAACCGTCGCTAGAAATTAACATTCTAACTCCAGGTTTTCTATAGGAGGAACCATCTAAAGCTACTACGGTTACTAAGCTGTTTTTAATGCCTTTCTTTTGATTGATTACTGCTTGTTGAATAATCTCTTTCACTTCGTGCAACATATTTAAAATCGAGGTTTAACTTTTAAGTTAAGATTTGTACTGTTTTCTAAAATATTAAAAATTTATATTTAATCGGATACGATTTCTGTTTCGATAATAATTTTACTTTGTAAGGTTTTATGAACTGGGCATTTTGCCGCAATTTCTTTCAAACGCTGCACTTGTTTTTTGTCTAAATTTCCAAGAAATTTTAATTTCTTATGCAAATGATCAAAACGAGCCGGTGTATTTAAATCCATCTCTAAATCGTCACTGTGTTTTTTCGAATAGGTAATATACACAAAGACTTCTTGTAAATCCCATTTTTTACGCGCTGCATATAATTTTAAGGTCATTACGGTACAAGCAGCTAAACCAGCACTTAAGAAATCATAAGGAGAGGGGCCAAAATCGTCACCACCTATGCTTACTGGTTCATCTGCAATAAAAGAGTGTTTTTCAGTTTGAATAGCTGTTGTAAAATTGTCTTCTAATACATTTAAATGTGCAACTACTTGTTCGCCTTCCGCAGAAATCATACGATTGTCTTCAGGCTTAAAATAGCGCTGCACCCAAGTACCAATCATATTGCCTATGTATACACTGTCTTCGGTATTGGTTACCAAATGATCTGCAGCGTCTAAACTTACAAAACTTTTTGGATGCTGTGCATTGTGATAAATTTCATGTGCATTTTCTATTCCAACAATTTTATCAATTGGAGAGTGCATCACCAAAAGAGGTTTTCTTAATTTCTTAATTATTTTAGACAAATCTGTTTTGCTAAAATCCGCTACAAAATCTTGATTTATCTTAAAGGGTCTGCCACCAATATGAACTTCCACTTCTCCTTTTGTAGCAACCTCTTCAACTGCATGAGAAAATAAGCGTGTCACGTGTTCAACAGCAGCAGGTGCTCCAATAGTGCTCACTGCTTTTATGTTTTCTAATTTTGATGCGGCTACAATTGCTGCAGCTCCACCCAGTGAATGTCCAATTAATAAAGAGGGTGCTTTGTAATGGGTTTCTAAGTACTTATTTACGGCTATTAAATCTTCTACATTGGCAGAAAAATGACTTTCAGCAAACTCGCCTTCACTTTTTCCTAATCCTGTAAAATCGAAACGCAGCACTCCAAAACCGTGATTTGTTAAAGATCTACAGATGTTTTTTTCAGCTTTAAAATTACTATTGCAAGAAAAACAATGTGCAAAAATTGCAAAATGACTTGGTTTCTGATTCGCAGGTACTTCTAAATAAGCCTGTAGTTTTAGACCTTTTTTATTGATTATTTCTAGTTTAGTAGTTTTCATAGATAAAAGGTTTTTTAAATAGTCGCAACTACTTAGATCGTATTGCGAGTTTTTACATGGCTTGAAAATTCACGGAGAATCAAGGCTAATTTCGGATGTATGTATTTTTTACAAAATGGTTTTTGTGAATTTTTTATATAATAATTTTGAGATGCCTCAATGGACGGTTTGAAATCTTTAAAGGGGAGTATTTGAGTGATTATTTGAGTGTTAAAATCTATTTGTAAAGTTGTTAATACATGTTGACTTTCTTTTTCTTGCCCCTCTGTAAAACAATAGATTGCAGATCTATATTTGTTTCTCATAGAATGCTTCACAGTGCTTTTATGCGTGTGTAAATGAATTTCAATCAATGTTTTTAGAGCGATATTTTTATTAAAATAAACAATAACCGCCTCGGAAAAGCTGTCGTTTTTTCCTTGGGAAGAAATAAACCCTTGTGCTACTTTTTCAACACCAATTAAAGATTGAAATACAGCTTCTGTGCACCAATAGCAAC
>ENA-ORXF01001284-ORXF01001284.1-marine-metagenome-genome-assembly--contig:-NODE-1284-length-16462-cov-3.845529_pt1 | contig 16462 bp, 16 predicted proteins | sample MGYA00237864_ERZ511476 | MGnify/ENA primary metagenome ERZ511476 (study PRJEB26306, sample SAMN06343908) | marine metagenome | isolation source: coastal waters | place: Atlantic Ocean: West Antarctic... | reverse complement strand
TCATCTCCGCCGAAGGTATGTCCATGAAGATTACAGGATGGCCGTTTAAGGTGAACGGACGGTAGAGCTTGTCTAAGCTTTTTTGTGCCTGTTCGCTATCGACACCCACCACAATGCGGTCGGGCTTCATGAAATCTTCAATAGCCGCACCCTCTTTCAAGAACTCAGGGTTGGAAGCGACGTCGAAGCCGAAGGAAACGCCACGGGCGTTTAAAGTCCCAGCTACAGCGCTGCGTACCTTCTCAGCGGTGCCGACAGGAACGGTGGATTTGGTGATGACGACCAAGTAATCTTCCATGCATTGGCCAATAGATTTTGCTACGGCAAGCACGTATTGTAAGTCTGCAGAACCGTCCTCACCTGGAGGTGTGCCCACAGCAATAAAGGCCGCTGAGGAACCCTTGATGCCTACTGAAAGGTCTGTGGTAAAATGCAATCGGCCCTTCTCAAAGTTGCGAAGAACGATGTCCTTCAACCCCGGTTCATAAATGGGAAGGATGCCGTTTTTCAGGCCGTCTATTTTCTTATGGTCAATATCAACGCAACTTACCTCGATACCCACATCCGCCAAACAGGCGCCGGTCACCAAGCCTACGTATCCAGTTCCAATGACTGTTATTTTCATTCGAAGTAATTCAAAATATTATATCCCCCGACTGCGAGGTATTTGTCTTTTTGCATCAGTTTAAGGTCTGAACTCATCATGTCCTCTACTAGTTCCGCAAGCTGAATCAGTGGTTCCCATCCTAGTTTCTCCTTAGCTTTGGTAGGATCACCAATCAAAAGATCTACCTCAGTCGGACGGAAATATTTTGGATCGATAGCCAAAACTTCCATTCCAATCTCTAACTGATATCGAGGATTATTACACTTTGCAACTTTAGCAATCTCATCAACTCCTGAACCTGAGAATTCTAGCTCTACACCCACATAGTCAAAAGCCATCTTTACAAAGTCCCGAATTTTTGTAGTCTTACCTGTAGCAATTACCCAATCTTCAGATTCTTCAGCTTGAAGGATCATCCACATCATTCGTACATAATCCTTAGCATGTCCCCAGTCTCTTTTAGAATCTAAGTTCCCTAGATAGAATTTATCTTGGAGACCTAACGCAATTCTTGAAACAGCACGGGTAATTTTACGTGTGACAAAAGTTTCTCCACGAATTGGACTCTCATGATTAAAGAGAATACCGTTTGACGCAAATATTCCGTACGCTTCTCGGTAGTTAACTGTAATCCAATAAGCATACATTTTTGCAACAGCATAAGGAGAGCGAGGATAGAAAGGTGTCTTCTCCGTTTGAGGCACTTCTTGAACTTTTCCGTAAAGTTCAGAAGTCGAAGCTTGATAAATTCTAGTCTTTTTTTCAAGCCTAAGAATTCTTATGGCCTCCAACAATCTTAGTGTCCCAATTCCATCGGCATCTGCCACGTATTCTGGCACATCAAAGGACACCCGAACATGACTCATAGCCGCAAGATTATAAATTTCATCGGGTTGAATCTCTTGAATCAAACGTATCAAGTTAGTGCTATCAGTCATATCTCCGAAATGCAAAAAGAACTTTGCATTATTCAAATGAGGGTCTTGATATAGATGATCAATACGATCGGTATTAAACAACGATGTTCTTCGTTTCATTCCATGAACGGTATATCCTTTTTTTAGTAAAAATTCTGATAAGTAGGCTCCATCTTGACCCGTTACACCTGTTATTAATGCTATTTTATTCATATTTTGCTTTTTGCGTATCTAAAAAATCTTTGTTTTCCTTGTAGAACTTTATTGTCCTTCTTAATCCTTCGTCTAAATCTATCAAACTCTTAAATCCAAAATTCGAGTTTAAAGTGTCGATATTCAAACATCTCCTTGGTTGACCATTGGGTTTGTCGGTTTGCCATTCTAAAGAAAAATCGCAACTAAGAATCATTAAAATTTGTTTTACAAGTTCTCGTATGGATATTTCTTTTCCCGTTCCTACATTCATTGGATCTATATATTTAGATTCTGAAAGTGCAACCATCTCAATAGCTTTCGCAGCGTCCTCTACAAATAAAAAATCACGCGTTGGCGAACCATCTCCCCAAAGTTCTATAGCAGGTCTACCTGACCGCTTTGCCTCGATGGCTTTTTTAATAATTGCCGGTATAACATGTGATGTCCCATCTCTAAAATCATCACCTGGCCCATATAAATTAGCTAACAATAATGTTGAAGAGTTCAAACCATACTGTTTATGCATGGCATTTGCTAACTCTATAAGTGCTCTTTTCGCAACTCCATAAGCAGCATTCGTGGGCTCAGGTCTCCCGTTCCAAAGATGAGACTCTTCAAAGGGCACTGGTGTTATTTCTGGATAACTACAAACGGTGCCAATCTGAGTAAGCTTTTGCACCTTATACTTTGCACTAAGCTGAAAAACGTTCATTCCTATTTTCATGTTATCTAGAAAATAACTCGCTGGATATTTCCTGTTGTCTCCAATACCGCCTAATCTCGCAGCTAGGTTTATTACAATATCAGGCTCTACAAGTTGGAATAATCTTTCTGCTTCCTCTTCCCTTCTTAAGTCAAATTCCTTACTTCGAAATCTTATGACCTCATTGTCACTGGAACTTAGTCTTTGATAGACAGCTTCTCCCAAGAATCCATAACCTCCCGTCACCAATATCTTCATAATATCTGTAATATTTTAATCCTCAACTTATTTAATACTAATAATAGAGGAGCCCTTACGCCCAGTTCTGATGCATACTTATACAAGTTAACATTCGCTCTTAAAATGTTTTTAAGACTACCGGTACTATGGCCTCCAATCTCCATGGCCATAAAAACTTTTTTCAAAGTGCTAAAAGATGCTTCAGGAACTTTTACGGCAAGCTTTAATAACCACAAACTATCGCAACCATCATACATCGATTGCCATTCAAAAAGACCAATCTTATCATATACTCCTTTTGACACAAATAGACCTAAATGAGGTGGCATGTCACCCATAAGAATGCCTTTAGTTCCGGTATTTACAACCTCCCACTTCCGAACTAAAGAACCTCCTTTAAACATTTTACATCCGATACTGATAACATCTGAACCAAAATCTTTAATGCTCTTTTCGACAAGTTGAAAAGTGTTAACATCTAATAAATAATCGTCTGATCCGATTAAAAAAACATAATCGCCTTTCGCCCTCTCGATGCCCCTGTTAAACGCATCAAAAATGCCATCGTCCTTCTCCGCAAAAACACTAATTCTTGAATCAGCGCCGTAAAAGTCATATAAAGACCTTGTCTCGCTATAATCCTCACAACCCTCTTGTATTATAACTTCATAGTTTGCCGTAGTTTGAGCAAGAATACTCTCTAAGGTTCTTTCTATTCGGAAGTCATTAAAATTGGGTATTATCACTGATATCATTTCAATTTATAATTTAATGTTTTGTAGTTGACCTTTTCTTCTCCAAATAGCGATTTTGTTCTAGACATTTCATAAACCCTATCTGTTGTAAAGTTTTCTATCCTTTTTTTCGAAATTGGAGAATTGAAACCTAATTTTCCAAGAACATCAGCCAACCTACCAAAAATTGTTAATAATAACGTCGGAACAATAATTGTAGAACGACCATTTTGTTTTGCAATTATTTGAATCCAATCGTTCATGTTATAAGGCTCGTAATCACCCAGGTATATTGGATAATTACTCATTTTTTCAGCTTCCAAAGCCAGCGAATTTATCAAGGCACTCGTTACATTTTCTAAATGTCCAAATGTTATTAATGCCCCTCTACCCGGCGTTCTAAAAATTCTTCCTGATGCGCTCAAGTTTAAAAATGGAGTATAAACACAGGCTGCCTTTTCACTCCAGATAGAATTTAATCGGAAAACCACGATGTCCGCGTGTAAATGTTGCATAAGATACTGCTCGCCAAAAACTTTGGATTCTCCATAGCTCGACTGAGGCCAATAGGTAAAAAAATCATTCGATGTATATCCTAAACGATGTACATGAATCGTACTAGTAAAAAATACAGTTTTTAAAGTCGGACATAGATTACATACATTGACTAAATTTTTTATTCCGTTAGTATTTGATTTATAATCATCGATTTTTTTGGTTGAATCTATATCTGTTTCTGCCGCCAAATGGTAGATAACAGTAGGGCCAAATTCTAACACAGCTTCTTTAAATGTAAAAAAATCAAGGATATTAATTACATGTGTGGTATTCTGACCTACTACCTTATCTATTCCCATTACAGAATGATTCATTGAAATCAATTGCTTCGTCAATTCATTTCCGATAAAGCCCGACGAACCGGTTACAAGTATTTTCATGTGCAGGTATTTATAGTTTTCAATAATCCCTCCTCTAGAGTTATTTTTGGTTTAAAACCTATATTGCTGATTTTTTCGATGCATCCATACCACTTAGATATATCAGCTTTATGAGTTTTTATAAATTCAAATTTTAACTCTTCCTTTCCTACAATAGCATGTATTTTTCTACATAAGTCGAGCAAAGATAATGGTTCGCCTGAGCAAACGTTGTAGACATTTCCTGTGATCCCGCGTTGAACTACTAAATCTAAAGCCTCAACCATGTCTGTTATAAATAGGTAGTCCCTAACCTGAGTTCCGTCTCCCAAGAAACTTATTGTTCCTCCCTGTTTGATTTTCTCGATCATGTCTGATACAAACAAGCGATTCAAACCAGGGCCATAAACATTAAAAATTCGAGCAATACTAACATCTACCTTAAATAATTCGGAGTAAAGTAAACCATATTGCTCCGAAACACTTTTTGAAAGTCCGTATGGCGATATCGGTCTACTTAACACATCCTCGCTCACACTCTCACGTGCATTCTCTCCTAAAACTGAAACACTACTATTAAGAACAACCTTCTTAACTTTGTTCCTTTTACACCAATCTAAAATTTGCACTGTCGCAGATGCATTTCTGTCAAAGTCTAACATTGGATCTTTTACAGATAAGGGTACACTTGCACTGCCAGCTAGGTGGACAAGAAAATCAATGTCTTTAAACTCGTTTAGAACAAATTCTTCGATTTTGCCCTGATAATGAATGTAACGCTGGCTATAGATTGAATCTAAACAATTGGGATCAACAACAATCATTTCGTATCCCCGATCAACGTAGTACATTAATAAATTAAAACCTATGTACCCGTGGCCTCCAGTGATAATTCCTGTCATTATGAGTTTTTAAAAAAAGAGTGAATATTATTTGAATATTTTTCTTCTATTATTCGTCTATTTATTTGGGCCCATTCCTCACACAATTTCTCATTTTGGATCAAAGCATTTATTTTCACAGACAATGTTTGGAAATCATTTTCTTTTACTAAAGCGAACTCCGGCAATAACTCTGGTATACCTGAATGAAAAGTAGATAGCACAGGCTTAGAAAAGCTCATTGCTTCCATAAGCGATACTGGTAAGCCTTCAATAATACCTGATTTCGGCGTTCTACAAGGTAGTACGAAGAGATCGCATGTATTTAAAAAGTACTTTTTTGTATCATCATTTACTTTTCCATGTAGTTTGATAACGTGCTGAAGACCATTCTTCTCTACATAGGCCTTAACATCAAATCCTTCTCCACCCCATACATCACCCCCAATTACATGTACTTCAATCGTTTCCGTATCTAACAATTGAATTGCTTTAAATAATGTTTCATGACCTTTACGCTCTGCCCAAAAACCAACTATGAGAATACGGAACTTTTCTGAACGCTTATAACTAGACGTATTCACTGACATTCGGTTGAAATGAATTTTCGATATTGGGTATTGAAACTTCTCGGCTATTCGATGACAATTCAATTCTGTAGGACTGACAATTCTTTCAACACTTTCTAAAATCCTTCGTGTGACTCGTAATTTTTTACCTTCCAGTCTGATCATTTCAGCGTGAACAATAACGGAAACTATTAATTCCGGCAATAATAGTTTCAAAATATAGGCTATCCTTAGTCCATGTAGGCCTTCGAATGCAATTACATGTTTTATGGACTGATTTTTAACAGACCTGTACATTCCTATAGCGATAATAGCATCTATTATTAAACCTTGTATTATTGACTCTTTAATGAGCTTTAATAGCTTCCAAGGAGTAGGTATCAAGAATAAAAAGCCTGTTATTAAAGAAACCAATGTAACGTATTTAGCCCCCCATTCTGGTTCTGGCATGTAAGGACCCTTACCTCTACGAAAGATATAAGGAGTCACAGATATGTCTTCAAAGTTATGAGCGGCTTTCAACTCTTCATAAACAAAAGCAGGAAGCCCTTTTCTACTTGTCAATAAATATGCAACTCTTTTCATAATTCCACGTAGATCTTACGAATTTCCTGCGCTATGTGCCTCCAATTATACCTCTCTACTCTTACCAGAATCTCCTGATTTAGCTCATTCCAATTCATCTGAATTTCATTCAACTTCCCGATTAAATCATTTTTGTCTCGCCTAATACAAAGACGTTTAGATAGGTTCTCCCCTAAAAACTCTATATGTGTTGGGATATCACTTAAGATAGGAACTACGCCACAAGCTGCGGACTCTACGAGTACCTTCGGAAGTCCTTCACTCTTTGACAATAATACCAAGCACTTAGACTTTCGCATTATTGAGGAGAGTTCTTCATTATTTATATTCGCTAATAAAGAAACCCTTTGTGGGTTACTAATCTCATTAATTTTCAACTCTAAATTCGCTCTATTTGGACCTTCACCAACAATTACGCAAGTCTTGAACTTATTTCCTAGCGCAGCAAGTGCATCTACTAGAATATCTTCTCCCTTCCTGCTATTTAAACCTCCAACAAACAAAATGTCTATTTCCCTATTGTCACTAGTCGGAAAAAAAACATTTGGATTGTATCCATTGTGAACAACAGTAACAGAAACCGTACTAATCCGAGCTATTTCATTCTTCACATCTGAACTGACTGCAAAAATATGTGAAGAAAGTCTTAGATATATTCTTTCGAATAACGCGCTTTTTAAAAATTTCAAACGCTCAAGCCATCCTCCCTGTAGACCATAGGAATTATCACGCAATTGACCGTTTCTGCTTATATGTGCATGGCTCACGATAGGAATCGAACGTGTAAATAATAAATTAAAGAGTGCACTATATCCATGACTATGAATAATATCGTATTCTTTGTTTTTTATGTCCTTCCACGTGCGCAGAAATACTTTTAACGAAAAATCAAGATCACTGATTGATGAAAGTCTGATTACAGTGTATCTATCGCATATGCATTCAATACTGTCCCCATTGCCAGTTATGCTTCGAGTGTATACAGTAACATTATCTCCAAGGCCTGCCTGGGCTTTGGAAAGTTCATAGGGGCCCGGTCCTAGGCCTTTCCATGGAGGAACAAACAATGTAGTAATTCTAAGTATGTTCATGTCCAAGTGCAATTATTTGTTTTCCAATAATACTCCAACGATATGAAGCAATATTGGAAGAATTAACTTTGTAATTATCGCTAATAGCTGCCAAAAGCTTTCTTGCAGTTTTAGAGTAATCAGAATCTAATAAGATATACATTTGATTAAATTCCTTGGCTAAATCCTTACTGCCTGCTGTATCCGTGCAAAATACTTGACAACCACATGCTAGTGCTTCAAGATAAACCATTCCGAAAATCTCCGTCCTACTAAGACTTACTAATACCTTCGATCTATTATATAGTTCTGGCATATCAAGATTAGCGACATAATCAATTATTTCGATATAACAATGCAACTTATATTCAGTTATCAGTTGTTTTACCGAATCTTCAAGTGGGCCTTTACCAACCATCAAAGCCTTTCCATTCCAACCCAAAGAAACGCACTCGGCAATAATTTTTATAAAGCTTAATGGTCGTTTGATCTCAGAAAAAGCACCCACAAAAATGAAATCGTATTCCGTAGCAATTGTCAAAGGACGAAAAAGATCTGATACACCAACGGGTATTACACTAGTCCTAATTCTAAAAGTATCTCCTAAATAAGCGGCAGCGGTACTTGTCTTACAGGCTAATTGAAGGTGTAATCCACACAACCGATAAACATTATCATACGAACTCAATAAAATATTAAATAAACTATGAGATGATTTTGCAAATCGCCCCTGTATTAAAACTGTTGGTGTTTTTCTAGCGATTTGCAAATTAATTCTAAGCGTCTGAAAGCTATGTAACTCATTACAAATAATTAAATCCGGCCTAATTATTTTTATTTCCCTTGTGAGACCTGAAATATACATTTGAAACAACTTACTCAACATAGGCAACTCGAAAGAAGGCAAAAGCCTGATCCTGAATCCTACCGTCATTTTCTCCAGCGTTTTGTGATCTAAACCCTTTCTTTTACCTGAAATCACAAAAACCTCGTGCCCCATTTTAGTGAATGCTTCTGCGAGCATCAACTGCTGACTTTGATAACCATGAACGCTTGGCTTAGTGCTTAGATAATCTGACGTTACTACTATTCGCATTTTCTTTAATAAAAATAATTCCCAACATTAATATAACCACTAATATTCTATGCCCATAAAGCCAGCCTATATTTTCGTAACAACTCCAAAAAACAAAAGTCAAATAAACTCCATGAATTCCTTTTAGCATCGTGCCATTCTTTAAAAAAAAGAAAACCAATATGTGTAGAGATAATTCTATACAAAACCCTATCAGCCCCAATTCAGCTAAAAGTTGTAACGGCATATTGTGAGGTGGGATAAACGCTATATTACGAACAAAATCCCATCCTTGACCGATGAGAGGACTTTCTAGAAACCCCTCTATACCAACTTTAGATGCATTTAATCTGTGGAAACTGCTTAGATCATCCTTCGTTCCTAGCCCTTTGAATCCTGAGCTAAGCACATCAAAAAAGATCGAATTTGACATTATTGCTATGCCTACAAAAAAGCCAAATAACCACCTAAACTTCTTGCCGAATAAATCAAAATTTACAATATATAAAAATGCCAGGGCAATGAGCGCTCCTCGACTCGTACTGAAGAAGACGAGTACCGGAGTTAACGCTAAAATTAAGTAGTTGAATCGGATATAAATTTTATATCTGATCAGAACTATTGCCAAGCCAGAAAGTAATAGACACATTTGAGCAAAAATGAGATAACTGTAAAACGTCTGTAATCCTTCATAAAGCACAGCATCACTCCTATCGAATACACTAACGAAATCCCGCTGTAGTAATTCAATACCATCAATAACTAAAAGGAAGAGCAACGTGTATGTTAAAATCTTGACAAGTTTTAGCTTTTTAGTTAAAGGCGAAGGCTTGACTATAGAAACCATAATAATCCACAAGAGTAAAATAATATTATCGAACCTATGATATTCTCCATTAAAATGGATAATTTTAAACAATGTTCCCACCACATACAGGGCTATAATAGTTATAAGAGCCTTCGGTATTTTAGTACTCAATGCATTTCTCAATATCAACGGACATAAAAAGAATATTACGAACTTGGTAATTGGAAAACCGAATAAATTAGTAAGTATCACTTCAAAACCCGGTAGGGTCGAGAAAAATAAAATTACTAGCAATCTATCCAAGGCTATTTAAATATTTATCAGCTATTAGCTCGATGTTGTATAAACGTTTAAATTCTTCTCGCAATTCAGCCACATCATCATAGGATACTCCGTTTTTGAAAGCCTCCTCCAACATCATTGACATAGAACGCTTTGAATACTCAGTACCGATATAAACTCCAGAGCAGGCATTATCCTCAAATAAATCAATTATTCCGGGACAAGGCAACGCAAAAACAGGAATGCCAATCATACAAGCTTCGATGAGTGTTATCGGAAATCCTTCGTAGTGACTAGTAAATAATAGTGCATCATATTCTAAGAACCTCTCTCTAATATCATTGACAAGACCCTTAAGGAAAACATGTTTATTCAATGAAAGCTCCATTATCTCTTTCTCAATTAGGTTTTTTAATGGTCCCTCGCCGTAAATATCCAACACTACTTCGTAACCCTTTTGGCGTAATTCAGCGATTACTTGAAGTGATAATATTTGGTTTTTCTGTTCGTTTAAACGTCCAACTTGGCATAATTTTATCGATGACTTGTTCGTCAAATTATTGTAAACATATTCCTGCTTAGGGATTGAAATACCATTATTTATTACATAACTATTTTTAGTTAAAATCCCTATGTTTTGCTCAAAGTTTAAACCAACCTCATCAGTTATATAAACAATATTAGATATGTAAGAAGTATTTCGATTAAAATATGAGGCTCGCTGAAGATACGGACTTGACTCCGTATTTACATTATTATGAACTATAATAGAAATAATTGAAGATGGACTCAAAAAGTTGATTAATGGAAGTAATCTTTCAAATCCAAGCCCGTGTATATGAATTTGTGCCGGTTTTATTTTAAATATTTGGAACAGCAATCGGGATATTACCGGAAGTACTCGGAATAATCTCCTGCCTGATGTAGGTGTAAAGCCTCGTGGATAATAGACTTCTAAATCATTAAAGAGGCTACCCTTAAATAAGGTCATCAGACAACATGATATACCTCTTCTCATAAACTCTTGAATAAGCTCCTTAACTAACACTTCCTGGCCAGCTCTATTGGAGCCCGCCATTAAGATCAAGATTTCACTACGGCACTTATTCGATGACATCTAGTAAGACTTTTAAACTTGCACCAGAAAAATTTGTATTCCAGTTGTTGTACGATTCATCGCTAATTTTGTTGAGCCGATTAACACTAAGAGATTGTACATAGATTAGCATTGCTATGAAGTCTTCCGGCCTCTTTGACTTAGTAATAAAACCGTTAATGCCATGCGTGACTATCTCCGACGATCCGCCAATCCCAGTTGTTATGGGAATTAAGCCCGCAGACATAGCCTCGATAATAACCCTTCCAAAGGGTTCAGGTGAAGTGCTCGTATGTAATAAACAATCATAGTCTTGTAATTCTATATTTCGCTGTGATCGATTGAGCAAGAGACGAACATTTGCTGGCTTGGTTTCATGGTATTTATCTAATAGCTGGCTGTAACTAGGATTAGAATCTGACATCATATAGATATCCAGATGTACGCCTAAGTATTCCGATTTCAGAACAATTTCTTCTAAAATATTTAGCCCTTTCCAATCCACACCTCTCCCCAACCAAACCAGCCTTAGAGGCTTTCCTATTGAAGGATTTTTTCTTCGCTCGAATACTGGTTTGGACAACCAATTATAGACCGTTTTACTACGCTTTTGAACCATTTGCGGTAATGAAAATCTGACATCATCACTTACCGTTATTGTTTGTAAATTTAACCAACGTAAAAATAGCGGGTAATAAGGCTCATATGCACGTTGGTACTGTATGATTTTCGCGCCACTGCATACCTGATAACGCAATATATCCAAACTCTCAGTAACACGATTATTGTTAATAATTATATTTACATTTAAGTTATGCACGTAATACCCATATTTGTTGCGACTAGTAAAGAACTTCTTGAGAGCACTTAACTCTTTGTACCAAAATTTTGAGATCAACGTTCCTGAACTTATTTTACGCACAATGTTTTTCGAATTACTGGTGTCTTCTCTCATGCCGAGTAATACTTCTACATTCTCGAGATTCTCGTACCATCCGATAGTTACATTATCGTATTTAAATAAAATTAAACATCTAAAAGAAGACCGTAGCGCTAAAACTAACTGATACAAACTGTAATAACTTCCACCAACCTTTCCTTCCGCGTTGGGTCGACCTGCCTCGTAAAATAATATGGTCTTCATTTGCGCCATAGAATCACAATACGAATAATTAAGTAAATCAAACCAACTAAATAGCTAATTAATGAGGCATAACAAGCACCTAATATACCATTCGATATTAAATACAACCCGATGGTTCCAGTGGACAAAAATGACACCAACGCTGAGAAAGAATTGACATTGGGTTGGCCAACTGAACTAAAGTATTTGGTTAATACTTTCACCATTGTAAATATCAACGATGCTGCTAAAAGTATTATTAAATGATGTCGATAATCATGTATGTCAATGTCAAATAATTCTGTAAACAACATATCTGCAAACATCACTTGCAAGAGCATTATTACCGAGCATGACGACACAATCCAAAGCAACATGTCTTTTACGGATTTCCTGCGCTTCGATTCTGATATACTGTCAACCAGTTTTGGGCCATAAAATGTAGATATCCCGTCAACTAAAACCCATTGTAATTGAGCATACATTACCAAAATAGAATAAATTCCAATGTCTGCAGCTGTTGTAAAAAATGCCAATATTATAATATCAACTCGGACATTATATTTTTGTATAATATTTCCCCAAAACGAACTCAAAGAGTACTTTAAAAGTCTCTTAAACCCATCTAAATCTATAGACAATAAGCTGTTTCTGGCTAAAAAACGAGCTAATATAAATTTAAGTGCAAAAGACGCTGAAATCAAATATAGGGCATTGTCAATTGAAGCATATGATGTATTGAAAAGCAAGAAAATCATTCCTCCCAAATAGATAAAACTCCTTACAATCTCTAATCCAACAATTGTACCCGAAGCATAAATAGATGTGAAGCCCGCTTCGAGCGGCTTAATTAAAACTTGCATTCCTACTATCAACCATATTAGAACAACATGACTTGTTGATAGAAATGGCAACCATCCAATTACTTCTTTTAATATTAATAATAACGGCAACAATATAATTGTAGTCATTAACATCAAAAGTTCGCTATTTTTCGCGCCATAAAAAGGAACATCCAGTTTTCTAGAATAGTAAATAATTCCACTACTCAATGATAAGGATGTAAAACTTGCAATCAAGCCAATAGAACTATTGTAAACGGAAAGGACTCCTTTTCCTTCAACAGAAAAAATTTTTACAATTAAGATTGAGCTAACAATGCTAGTCAATAACGTAACTACTCTAGTAAGCACTCCGCGCCCATAAAGAATTAGCGTTGAAACTGCCGATTTATAAGCGTACATCATACGTACTATCCATTAGGAATGCTTTCACGTCGTATACTAGAGATTTAGCCGCTTTAAGGGAGTGAGTATCAATATCGCGAAAGACAGAATGACCGACTGCCAGAATAACACATGAATACTGCCTTTCAAGAATATCTTTCTCGTTTATCTCAAGACCATAATGAATTAAACAGTTATTTTTATCAGCAATAGGGTCATATACACTTACATCAAGACCGAATTCTTTCAAATCATTATAAATATCAATCACTCTTGTATTTCGAATATCTGGACAATCCTCTTTGAATGTAAAGCCTAAGATCAAAGCTCGTGATCCTTTGATTACAATATCCTTTTGAACCATTTTCTTTACAATCTCAGAAGCAACAAAGGCTCCCATTGAGTCGTTAATGCGACGTCCTGCAAGAATAATTTCCGGATAATAACCGGACTCTTGAGCCTTCTGAGCTAAATAATATGGGTCGACACCTATACAGTGTCCGCCAACCAGACCTGGCTTAAAAGGAAGAAAATTCCACTTAGTTCCTGCCGCCTCTAAAACCGAATGAGTATCAATATCAAGCTTATTAAAAATCTTAGCTAGTTCATTTACAAAAGCAATATTGATATCACGCTGACTATTCTCAATTACTTTTGAGGCCTCTGCAACTTTTATTGATGGCGCGAGATGAGTACCCGCAGTAATAACTTCATTATAAAGGCTGTCTATTATTTGTGCAGCCTCTGGGGTTGAACCCGAAGTAACTTTCAGTATTTTAGTTAATGTGCGTTCTTTATCGCCTGGATTAATTCGTTCTGGCGAATAGCCAACATAAAAGCCTTGATTGAATTTCAAGCCCGATACTTGTTCCAAAACAGGGACACACTCATCTTCAGTTACTCCAGGATATACAGTACTTTCATATATGACATAATCGCCATTCTTTAAAACCTTGCCGACGCTTTCAGAGGCTTTGATAAGAGGAGTGAGTACTGGTCTTTTATTCTTGTCTGTTGGTGTAGGTACAGTTACAATATAAAAATTGGCAGATTCAATATCACCAACAGTTGTTGTACAATACAATCCTTTACCCTTTGATTCAGCTATTACAAGGTCAGATACAATTTCATTTTGTAGGTCTGCGTCCTCGACTTCCAAAGTATGGTCGTGACCTGACATGAGTTCATTCACGCGACTCGTGTTGATATCAAAACCAATAGTTGGATACTTTTTCGCAAACTCAACTGCTAACGGAAGGCCTACATAACCTAATCCGATAATTGCAATCTTTTTTTTCATATTATAGTTTCTTGAGCAACCAACTGCTCGATTGAATTTTATCTCCTAGCCCGTCCATTAGGGCAATGCCCATTTTTTTACAGATTGGGCGTTCTGGTATAGTATCGTTGTTTTGATCGCCACCATTAGCAAAAGCTAGATCATAGTCTTCACCGTATTCTTCGGCTATCTTTTCTAGCGTAGCACAGACAGTACGGTCTTCATCCACTGAAAGAATAGCTTGGTCTACAGCCTTAATGCTTGACACAATAATCATTCGCTCATCTTCGCATTGAAACTCCTTGCTACCTTTCAACAATCTTTGCTTATCGTTATTCACGATAACAAACAGCTCGTCAGCAACGGCTTTGGCATTATTAAAATACTCGAGGTGCCCTCTGTGAATGGGATTAAAGTATCCTGATACTATGACCGCTTTATTCTTCATGTCAATATGATGTCTATCCCCTGTTTTCCCCAGTTCTTTACAGGGAAATATGCTTGCATCCGGGCAATCATTTTTCGCTGAGTTTTTGCCAGACTAAAAGGCCGTCTTTTACGCCGTTCAGTTCTGTTTCTTCTTTCACCTTCACCATAATGGTTTTTCCGGTGAGCGACTGCGCCTTAAGGGTTAACCGCTTAATGTAGCTTCGATCTAAATCCGCTCCTACTAGTATCGCTTCGATATATTCACTCGGTAGGCCTTTCGCCAAGTCGCCATAGACCCACACCTGCACCAGTGAAGGGAGGTTAGCGGTTACCCTTTCTACCAAAACATCAATGCCTGATACTTTGCGTACGATGGAGGTTAAATCTGAAGTTAGTGGGTGGGTCTTATTTACGCTGTAGAGTTTACGACGACCCTTGGTTTTGGACGCAAGTAATCCTGCCTTTTCTAGGCGGTTAAGTTCTACTCGTATGCTGTTGGTGTTTTCATCCAGCTCCTTGGAGAGTCCTTGGAGGTAGCCGTCAACACTTTGGTTTAAGAAGAAGCGTGTAAGTAGCTTCAGACGGGTTTTGGAGGTAATGAGAGGTCCTAGAAGGTCCAAAAGGTGGTTTGGGTTTTTACGGCTTCGCCACTGTGAGTCCCATCGCATTTTCTCACTTGGGAGAGGGGTAGCTTTGGTTCACAGGTTGGCCAGGAGAACAGGTGACTACAAGAATCACTATGTTCACTATAAGCATTGGTTTGGAATGCAAAAATAAGGGATAAATAGTTTTATAAGCCTCATAAGTAAGTAATAAATTTACTCGTTACGAACATTATCGCATCTGAAATACAGGATGAGTGTATGTGACCTTTTTTGATGGGCATTGACACTTCCTAAATACGACGTGCATTACAACAAGGTATTTTTAGAACAGAATATACCGTTACACGTATTGCGCAAGGCGTAGTTTTGAAAAAAAGTCCATTATAGCACAGATAAACCGCTGTTGGTTAACGATAATGAAAGCTGTATTCCAAGTTCTTTGAGTTGGACTACGGCTTTTTTATTGGTTTTGTCCAATAGCACAGCCTGCTCGCCGGTGAAAGGACCAGAAGTAATTCGTACATAATCCCCTGGTAAAATATCGGAAATATCAATGTCCTCATGGGCGTATTCCCCCAACCATTTTTGAATGGTTTTGATTTCAGCATCACGAACCAGCGCAGGTCTTCTAAGCCAAAACAGGTAACGCACCGTTCCTGGGAAGCTAAATACTTGGTCGCGTTTATGGTCTTCGACCTGAATGAAGAGATAGCCTTTAAACAGAGGTTCTTCAATAATCTTAACACGGTCGCTCCACTGGCGCTTTACTTTATGCAAGGGGCAATAGACATTGTATCCCGCAGCAGTAAGGCGCTCCGCTACTTTTTTTTCGTTTTTAGGCTTGGTATAAAGGACATACCAGCTTTTATCTGCGCCTTCGGTAACTTTCAACACCTCTAGCTTTTATCATCTTGATAGTAGCCATAGCCATAGCCATAGCCATAGCCATAGCCGTAGCCGTAGCCGTAGCCGTAGCCTCCTTGCTGCCCTACATCGTTCAGCACTACGCTGACATTTTTTATCAACCCTCGTTCAAGCTGGTCGTTAATTAACGAGAACATGCTTGCCTGGGTGTAGTTAAAGCGTGAAATGTAAATAGTACCATCAATCAGCGGCATGAT
>ENA-ORXF01001282-ORXF01001282.1-marine-metagenome-genome-assembly--contig:-NODE-1282-length-16468-cov-6.228540_pt1 | contig 16468 bp, 17 predicted proteins | sample MGYA00237864_ERZ511476 | MGnify/ENA primary metagenome ERZ511476 (study PRJEB26306, sample SAMN06343908) | marine metagenome | isolation source: coastal waters | place: Atlantic Ocean: West Antarctic... | reverse complement strand
TATAAAATATCAATTAAAGATGTTGGACGAAGAAAGTATGACAAAAATCAGTTCTTTGAAATTTGGGCTAGAGAGAATATGGCTCAAGGTGGACAAGCGGGTCAACTAGTAAGCAACACGGTCGATGGATCACGGCCCGGGTATGCGGGTGATGAAACATTTCTAGTTAAAGTTGGTAAACCTTTAAAAGTAAATAATGTTATTGAACAAGAATTTATAGAAGTTACCGGAAGTAAAAATAGACCGGAAACTTATAAAAAAACAGGAGTAAAAAAAACTTTATATAAACCACAAATTGTTGTTGGAAACAAAACAGTATTAACTACTGATTTTGGATCTAAAGATGATGCTACAGCAGCTGTAGAGAAATATAGAAAAACAACACCAATTAAAAATGCACCACCTGATTTAAACACTTTAGATGAGAAAAAAAAAAAAAAAAATTAAAAAAAACAAAAAAAAAAAAATAAATAATTTATAAAAAACAATTTATAAAAAATAATTTATAAAATATTATATTAAAGAATTAAATAATAAAAGATTTTATAATAATTTAAATAAAAATGATAATAAATATTTTAATATTTAAATATTAAAATATTATTGTTTTATGAACCGTGTGACACAACAACCTATCCCAAAGACTCCCTCCCGACCAGATGCAATCCACACCCCCCACCTCCGTCTCACATCCGGAAATGACCCGGTCATGTCCACCCTTCTCAATACAGCAGAGACTGGACGATGAGCGCCACCTCAAGTCCGTAATTCCCCCCTTCGTCTCAGATCGGGGAAAGGTCCGGTCCGATGCCGAGGTAAGCTGGAACACCTACAGCAAAATCCACCTCAGGGAAGTCCGCAATATCGATCCAATAGAAACGCCGAATTCACCATATGCTTGTAGTAAAATGGCGATGGAATTATATGCGAAGACATATCATCAATTATATAATTTGAATTTGATAGGTTTACGTTTTTTTACAGTATATGGTCCAAGAGGTAGACCAGACATGGCACCATATAAGTTTTTGAAAGCAATAAAAGATGGAACGAAATTTTATAAATATGGAGATGGCACATCATCAAGAGATTATACATATGTAAGCGATATAGTGAGTGGTGTTGTATCATCAATAGATAATAAAAAAGAAATAAAATGTGAGGTATATAATTTGGGAAATAGTAGCCCAGTATCTCTGAATGAGTTTATAGAGTTATGTGAAAAGGTAGTAGGAAAGAAAGGTAATTATGAAGAAATAGGAAATCAATTAGGAGATGTTCCACATACATATGCAGATATAAGTAAAGCGAAGAGAGATTTAGATTATGAACCAAAAGTTAAATTAGAGAATGGATTAAGTTTGATGTATGTTAATTTATGATTTGATATTATGAATATATTTTTCTAATGATTTGGAAAATAAATTAACTCCTTTTTCAGAGAGATGGTTTATATCGTATATACCATACCTATCCTTTTCAAAAAATTGTGTTTCGGAATATTTATTAAAAAGTGTATCATAATTATAATTATTTAAAATATTTTCATGATTTAAAAAATGATGATTATTTTTATTACAGTATTCTTTTAACCAATCATTTAATTTTATTCTAGTTTCTAATAAATTTCCATTTTTATCTTTAGCATTCCAATGTGGTATAAATAAAATAGGTTTTTTAAGAATTGAATTTATTTTATCTAAATCTTGAAAAAATGAATCTTTTGTGTGAAAACAATACTCACAATTTTTTATAATATCACTAAAATTAGTAAAAAATTCAAAAAAATGATTATTAACTTTATCTTTGAAATAATCTAAGTTATCAGTGTATTTTTTTTTAATATTATTTTTAATATTATTTTTATTTATTTTATTAAAGTTTTTAGATATCAATTTCGCAGTTTTACTTAATAATATTATATTTTCAATATTATAATTTAATTTTCTAGGAGGTTTAGTATTTTTAATATATGAAAAATCAATACCAAAATAATATTTAATATCAGCTTCTATACTAGTTCCTAAAGCTAAATTTTCATACATAATATTTTTTAAACTACTTATTTCTATAATATATAATTCAATATCTTTGTTAAAAATTTTACTACGTTCATTTTCCAGCGAGGATGTTTCATATTTTAAATTATTTAAAGGGAAAAAAAATGATAACATACTTTTATTTTTTTTTATTTTTTCAATGTTTTTAACTTTATGTTCTTTATCTATATGTTGTATAATTTGTTTTGTATTATAGACATTAGCAAGAGATTCTCTAGTAACACCGGAAACAATATTTTTATTTTGTAAAAAAGTTAAGGGTTGTTCTATTCTACAAGAACCAAACATATAAATTTTCATATTTAAATATAAATAGAAAAAAAATTATTTTTTTAAACCAATATACAAACTGTAGAATATCGATCGCGTGACGGGAGAATGTAAGACCAAGTGGCTAGAGTTGGCTGCCTCTCTCGCCGATTTCGATGAGAAGAATGATCGGGAGGACGATACCTCCTTCTCACCAGTGACGGATGTTGTCACCCCCGTTACATGGAAGGATTCGTATGTAACGAATGTGTCATCGAGGGATTATCATGATGAAACTGTCGATGCCAAGCAGGCAGCGGCCGATTTAGCTGAGAAAGCGTATGATAAAGCAGTCGATGCAGTTGAGAAAGCAAAAATCGACGCCCTCCATGCCGCTGCCGCTGTATTGGACGCTGCCGCTGCATTCGCCGACCGGCTATATTAGATTGCCATGGTTGCTGTCCGGACTAGATCGAGATGTCCACGACCATAGCGGGGCATGTAAAAAACACAAAAACACAAAAACACAAAAATAATTTATAAAATATAATTTTAAGATATTATTTAATTATTTAATTATTTAATTGTTTAAAAGTAATATTATAATTTATTGTTTAAAATGATATTTAGATATTATTTAGATATTATTTAATTGTTTAAAATGATATTTAGATATTATTTATATATTATAATTAATTATTTTTAAAATGATAAACATATTGCTTTAATTTATTCTTTAAAACATAATTTATTAAAAAAATGATACCTAAATAATCAAAGCACATATTATTAAAAACATCGCGACACGCAAGCTCACCAACACTCACAGCCTACCCACCCCGGAAACATGTCCAACGCCAACAGTGCGCATCCCTCTTTCGCGGTCGCTTTCGATCGCACGATCACCACGATTCTAACTTCCCATGCCTACAAGGCCACTTCCCGTGCCTACAGGGCCGCTTACCGAAATTTGTCATATGAATATGTTCTGGGACACCGTCTTCGTAATGACGCACGTGTGCATTACCAAGACGCGGAGATAGCGTATGGTGAGACCTTCCGTGCCAATAAGGTAGTGTATGAAAATGCCTCATCTGACGATGCTAAGACGAAAGCTGTCAACTTGACATGTATGGTCTACGTGGCGATGTGCGCTGCCGGGCAGCGGTACAATATCCTATCAGAAACCGTAATGCTGCTCGAAAGCGAGTAGAGGTTCACGTAACCGATCTCGGTGTCGACATCGTCGATGTCGGGCGACTATGACGATGCACCTATCCACTTCCGGGCGAGGAGGGTATTGATATTCCGTTGGCAAAAAAAACAAAAAAACAAAAAAACAAAAAATAATTTAAAAAAAATAATTTATAAAATATAATTTTAAGATATTATTTAATTGTTTAAAAGTAATATTATAATTTATTGTTTAAAAATGATATTTAGATATTACTTTAATTGTTTTCAAATGATATTACTTTAATTGTTTTCAAATGATATTAATATTTTATATTTTATAATTTAAAATAATATTTAAAGAATAAAATTTAATTTTTCTTTAAATAGTTTAATGGAAGGGATTGAAAATATAGGAAATACATGTTTTTTTAATTCAGTTATACAATTATTAAATAATAATACTCTTTTTAAGAAATATATTTTATCAGAACATTATGATAAATCTTTATTGGACAAAAATGTGGGATATAATAAATTATTAAAATTATTAAAATTAATTATAAAAAATATAGGTAATGATGATATTAAAAAATATATTGAATTATTTTTCAAAATATTACAGATAATTTCACAAAAAGATTCGCTCGCATCAAATATTTGTGACTTATCAATTCATAATGATGCTGAAGAATTTTTATCGTATTTATTAGATAAATTAGATGATTATTCTATTAGTAATTTTACAATTACTGGAAATACCAAATCAATCAATTTATTTAATAAAGATTTCAAAGATAAACAAAACTTAGTGACAAAACTATTTAAATTTCAATATGTTACACAACAAGAATGTTTAAATTGTAATAATTTATCAAAATTAAAATATGATAATTATTCAAATATATTAAAATTACCTATTTATGATAAAAATTTAGATACATTAGAAAATGTTTTAAATAATTATTTTAAATTAAAAAAATTAGATGAATATAATTGTGAAAAATGTAAAAAAAAAGGGAGAGCAAAAGATAGAACTTTAATAAGTTATTGCCCACATATTTTAATTATTCAATTACTAAGATTTACAAATAATGGTAATAAAATAAATAAATCTATAGAAATTCCGGATTTCTTAAATTTAAAAAAATATTCATATAATTATAATAATATAAATTATAAATTGTCAAGTATAATATGTCATAGTGGAACCACAGATTTTGGTCATTATGTATCAATTATAAATAATGATAATAAATGGTATTTGATAAACGATAAAAATATTAATATAATAAATGAAAATCAATTGTTAAATATGATAAATAAAATGTGTTATTTATTATGTTATAATAGAATTTAATTATATTTATTAAAAATATATGGATAATAAAAAATCAAATCAGGGAATTCCACAAAGAAATAGACAAGCTCAACAAAATAGACCAGCTCAACAAAATAGACCAGCTCAACAAAATAGACAGGCTCAGCAAAATAGACAGGCTCAGCAAAATAGACAGGCTCAACAAAATAGAAAGGGTCAGCAAAATAGACAGGGTCATGAAAATAAAAGTAGTCAACAACCAATTCAACAACAAAATAAATCTTCATTTTTAATTAAATTATTTATGATAATATTTACAATGATTTTATTATTTTTTGTAATAAAATTAGCATATTATATTAATTCAGATTGTGATAAAATGGATTTATCTGCATATTTATTTAGTTTTCAAATTGATCCATGTCAAAAAAAAGAAGATGTAGTTAGAACAATTTTAAATGATAAAGAAGTATTTCATATTTCAGACCAAATTTATACTTATGAAGAAGCAAAATGTAAATGTGCTAGTTACAATGGAAGATTAGCTACTGAAAAAGAAATTGTTGATGTTTACAATAAAGGAGCGAATTGGTGTTCATATGGATGGACAGATGGAACAAAGGCGTTTTATCCAGTTCAACAAGAATTTTATGATATTAATATTATAAATAATAACTCGTGTGGAATACCCGGAATTAATGGAGGTTCATTTAATCCAGATTTACAATTTGGTATAAATTGTTATGGAATCAAACCAAAAGGACAAATTACAAATCCGATTCCCCAAATTGAACCAACCCAAGATGTATGTGCTTCAGATAAAATTCAAAATACAGTTAATGATAAAATATCGGCATTTAATAATAGTAAATGGTCAGAATATGATTAAATTATTAAAAATTTATTAAAAATTTATTAAAAATTTATTTATTAAAAATTTATTAAAAATTTATTTATTATTTATTTTATAAAAATTTATTTATTTAATTAAAAATTTATATAAAAAAAAACTTATTATTATAAATAATAATAATAAAATAAATTATGTGTTATTATTTATTAAACCTTATATTAGAATTATATATATATATTAAATTGTTTATTTTAAGTTATTATAAAAGAGATAATTTTGAAATTAATAAAATATTTTTAATAGGTAAAAAAAAAAAATATAAAATTAGAGATTTAATTAAAAATTGGAATATAATTAAAGCTTTATCAGAAGAGATTAAATATATTGATATTGAATATTATTTCAATAATAAGATTTATAAAACGTGTGTTAAGTATCCAAATGAAATTAGTTATCCAATAGATATGAAAACTAAAATACCTTTTTATAAACAAGTATCCGAAATAATTACAAAAAATGAAAAATTAAATGACATAATAATACAATATATTCAACCAAATAGAGATATAAATATTTTAAACATTACAATGGAAGATATATGTAAAATAAATAATATAGAATATAACGATAATTTTATTATTTCAAATAATTCCTTTAAAGAAAAAGAATTATCAATATATGATGTAATTTCTTTATAATAGTGAAGATTTCTTTATAATATTGAAAGTCTGTTTATCAATATATTACTAGATAATTTAGGTTTAAAAATTAATAATTATAAATAATTATAAATAAATAAATGGAAATAATACCTTATAATGAATCAAGTATATCCAATGAATCTTTAAAACTTTTACAACAAGGCGCTCAAGTTATTAGAGAGAAAGATAATGAAATCAAATATATCAATGAAAGTGTTACTGATTTGAGAACAAAAATAAATTATTTAAAAAAAGAAAGGAAAACTGCCGAAAATACTTTATTACCTATAATGATTAATGAGGATATTGATTGTTTAAATGTAAACAATGGGAGTATAAATTTTATTGAACAAATAAAAAAAAATCCTTTAAATAAAAAGAATTTAGAAAAATTATTAATAAATTTCTTTAATGAAGAGAGTAATTTATATAAATTAAATCAAATAACTGGTAATAACAATATTGAGACTTCTCAATTAAAAACTAAATTTTTACTCGAATATTTTATTCAAAATTTAGATAAAAAGAAGATTTTAACATTAAAATCTAATTTTACTTAGTATTATTTTTCTTTGAATTAGCATTTTTAGTATCACTATGTTTACTATAATCTTTATTTTTGTGATGATTATAATAATCACTAATAAGTTTTTCTTTTTTAGCAAGATTTTTATCACTGAATCGATTATTACTTTTATTACTTTTAACAGAATGCATTATAATAATATTTTAATACAACTAAAAATAATACAAAACGATTAGTTATTTTACTTAAACTATTAGTAATTTTACTTAAAGTAATACAAAACTATTAGTTATTTACTTAAACTATTCATAATTTTACTTAAAGTAATACAAAACGATTCGTAATTTTACTTAAACTATTAGTAATTCCTACTTAAAGTAATACAAAACGATTCGTAATTTCAATAAAGAAAACAGATATAATTGTATTTTATAAATTATTAGTTAATTATAAAAAAAAATCATTTTTTTTATTATCTCTTTAAATATCTCTTTAGATATCTCTTTAGATATCTCTTTTAGATATAGCTTTTAAAATTAATATATATTAATAAAAAATTGATTTTTAAATATAAATTCATTATTATAAAATCTAATGAGTAAATTTCACCAAGCAAATTTTTATGACAGTGATATCAAAAATCTTACATATAACCCGATTAGACAAATACCTATTTTAATGAAATATGATATAGACAAAATATGTGAAAGATTGAATATATCATCTAATTTTTTTAAGGAAAAATATAAACAATCCGAAAGAAGAACGTTTATTTATGAAGATATATTAGTAAATTTGATTTCAAATATCAAGAAAGAATTAAAAAACAAAATTGAGATTGATAATAAGAAGATACAATTGAATATATGCACTTATTACGAAAGATGTAAAAATTGTAAATGTGGGCGAAAATTTCAAATGCCAATTGATTTTAAAGATGATACAACTAAAATTTTTAATTTCTGCTATCATTATCAAAGTGATAAAGTAAATGTTTATTTTTGTTCAATAGATGGTGATATTGAACTTAAAAAGAATTCAAGAAGTATTAGTTTTAAAACTTTTTTCCCTGCAATTAAAAATAATATTGGTAGCTCATTTGGATTTTGTCTACCTAAGGATATCTTAGATGCTGAAAATACTGAAGATGCTGGAGATGCTGATAATAATTATCTTTTAAATTATATTTGCGATAAATCAAAATGTTTTAAAACAGTATCAAAAACTTTTGAGAATAATGACAATGACTTTCCGGTTACGTTTGATGATTCAAAAGTAAATGATTCAAAAGTAGATAATCCAAGTTTACAATGGACGGGAGTCCCTAAATTGAAATTAAACCAATATCGTCCATCCAGTCCATCTAGTCCAACTATTTCTAGAAGTATTTCAGATGTATCTGAGGTGTCCGATGTATCATCAATTTCCTTGATTGAAAAAAATCTAAATCATTTATCACCAAAGCCAATTAGAGAGAAAATGCAAATAAAATTAAATGAAACATTTGGTGAAGATAACGACCCTACTGTAAAATCAATTATGACATTTTTTTTTGAGTTTTTGGTAGAATTAGATTCTAGAAATCAATCATTAAGACATGATAATGAATCTTTAGGTAGAGATAATGTATCAAAAAATTATAGACTAAAAGATTCAGAAAAAGAAATTAAACGCTTAAAATGTGTTTTAGAAAAATTATCTGGTTATGATTTATCAGACACTGAATCAATCAGTAATGATAATAATTCAGATGATGAGAATGAGTCCGTAGATAGTAATTTTTAGAAAATTATTTAAAAGAATATTTTATTAATATATAAATGGATTTTATCTTTGAAAAAGATGTTATTAGATCATTATTAATGTTAGGTTCTGGATATTTATTTTATAAGTATTCAGATTGTTTGTTTAAAAATGAAATCAAATTAAAAAAAAATAATTTAAATAATCAAAAAAAAAATAATTTAAATAATCAAAATAATTTAAAAATAAAAAAAATAAATAATAATGCTATAATTCCAACGAGAGGAACCAAGTATTCGGCTGGTTATGATTTATATTCATGCGAAAATGGTATAATTAAAGGGAATGATATTGGAAAAATTAATATTGGAATTTCATTAATTATTCCCAATGAGTACTATGGTAGAATCGCTCCTCGTTCTGGCCTAACATTAAGACATAAATTAAACGTTGGAGCTGGTGTAGTTGATTCGGATTATAGAGGGAATATTAGTGTTATATTATTTAATCACTCTAATGAAGATTTTGAATTTAAAATTGGAGATAGAGTTGCACAATTAATTATTGAAAAAATAGCATTATTTGAAATTGAAGAAATTAATGAAATGAATGAATTAGATAAAACTGAACGTGGTGAAAATGGATTTGGTTCAACTGGAATATCTTTAATATTAGAAGAAGATATAGATGATGAATCTCCCCAAAAAAAACAAAAAATTATAGATTTTGAATTAATGTATAATCAAATCAAAAATGAGTTTTTATTAAATTGGAAAGATAATAAATACGATTTGCCAACCGAAATAAAACAAATATATATGGATAAATTGAAAAAAGAAATTTATACAGATGAAAATGAATGGGAATCAAAGTATTATAAATTATTAGAAAATATTAATTCGGATAAAGACCTCGATAAAGATTCTGATAAAGATTCGGATAAAGATTCAAATAAAGATTCAAATAAGGATTCAAATAAAGATATAAGTGAAAATGTTAATAAAAAAATAGATGAAAATATTCAAATAAACAATAATAATTTTATACCTAATTTTTTTTCAACTATAATGTTTTTAAATAATTTTAAAGATAATTTTAAAGATAAAGATATTGATAGTGATGATATGTCAGATGATATATCAGATGATATGTCAGATGATAAGGTAGATGATATGTCAGATGATATATCAGATGACATGTCAGATGATAAGGTAGATGATGAAAATTATGATGAAGATGAAAATTATGACAAATAATTAAAACAAATAATTAAAACAAATAATTAAAACAAATAATTAAACAATAATTTATACTAATAAATTATATATATGAAATTATTTTTATTAATTTTATTAATTTTATTATTAGTATTACTAAGATTATTAAATGATATAAAAGAAAAATGGGCACCTCCTTCGAAATCATGGGTTACAAGTAGTCTAGCGAATTGCAACGATACCGATCAAACATTTAAGGGTGTTAACGAATATAAATTAGGAGATGGGTTAGAAACTGTAGGATGTGGTTTTGCAAATACATTTGTTTCAATTGGAAAAACATTTGAAAATACATTTGATGCATTAGATAATACAATTAATTTAGGAGTTGATATTGTTAATATTGTTTAATTGTAAAATAAGAATTTGTTTTAATAATTATTTTTATTATTTTTATTATAATTTGTTTAATTATTATTATAACTTAATATATTTAAAATAAAAGGAGTTCCTAATTTTAAAAATATATTAGTTTCAATTTCTTTTTGTATAATTTCTTTTTTTGAAACATATTGATTCATTATAAAATTTATATTATTATTTATTTTTTTGAATACATCTGTTCCTAATAAATAATTTAATTCAAAATTATATAAATTATTAGTTAAATTTGCTTTACCATTTTCTAATTCGGGTATTAGAAATATTAATTTATTATTTAATTTTTCATCTTGTAATAAACTAATCTCAGGATAAATATATTTATTATTTTTATTATTTACACCATAATAAATATTTTTAATAGTAATTCCAATTAATTCATCTTCTTTATTTACTTCAGATATATTATGAATGTCTATAATTTTTAAATATCCATTAGTTAACTCCTCTAAACTAGTTGTATCAACTCTTTTATTATTATCTATATTATTTGGTTTATAATTTTTATTTTCATCAACATTATTATTATTATAATTTTTTATTATAATAATATGACCAAGTTTACAATCATCTTTCTCAAATATTAATTCTTTTAATTTCGTATTCGGCAAATTAGTATTACCATAAGCATATTTAATTGGAAGTAAATAATCTTTTAAATGTGTAATTATAGATTTAGAAATACGATTTGATACATCTAAATATTTAGTTTTGTAATTTAAATTTAAAAATAAAATTAATGGATATAGAGATTTATGTTTTTGATTATATCCATATTCAGCAATAATTTCGCAGCATTTATCAAATTTTAAATATGTATTCATCTCAAATTTATTATTTTGTTCATTAACGTTAGTTACTATAGGTGTTCTTATACCATCTATTGTTTTGTAATTAATGTCTAAATGTATAAGTCTACATCCTAAATTTAAATTCATTATTAAATAATTAATATTACTTGTACTATAATAATTTCCGGTTGAACTATAAGAAGAAAATGATGATTGTATATTAAAATGTTTTAATTCTATATCATATATATTTTTATATATATTCTCCAAATCTTTACATTTAAGATTATTCATATTTTTTTTATAAATTTTAATACCATCAATATTCTTATCCATTTATAATTTAACATATTTTTAATTTTAAAATAATAAAAATATTTATATTAATATATATATGGTTAACTCTAATAATGTTAATGTTAAAAGTAAAACTGTTTTAATTGTTCTCAGTTATTTATTTGGTGTATTCGGTGTTGATAGAATGTATTTAGGATGTTATGGAACAGGTTTAGTTAAACTATTTACATTCGGTGGGTTAGGTATTTGGTATTTGATTGATTTATTATTAATTGTTTTAAATTCTTTTGAGAAAAAGTCTTCCATATCTATTTGCAGTAATTATGTGTGGGAACAATCATCTATCGAACAAGCTTATTATGTATCCAAAGTGATTATAGTATTATTTGTTATTAAATTCTTAGTTGGTACTTTATGGAGTATTACTTTTGGTAGCTTATTTAATAATAGATTTAATAATAGAGTCGTTAATAATAACGAACATTTACAGGAAATATATTAATTAAATATTAAAATATTATATTATTATTTTATAAAATATTAAAATATTATATTATTATTTTATAAAATATTAAAATATTATATTATTTTTTTATTATTTTTATTAAATTATTTTTATTAAATTATTTTATAAAATATTTTATATAATATTTTTTTATTATTTTTTTATTATTTTTTTATATAATATTTTTATATAATATTTTTTATTGATTTATCCACTACAATTTTCACATGGTTCATATTTTCTTTTAATTTCTTTAATTTTATTTGGGTCAATTGTGAATTTTTGCGTTGTTACATTTGAACGTGTTCTTATATAATAACAACCTGTCTTTATACCTTTTCCCCAACCATAAAATAAGGCTTTTGTTAAATCATTTGGCGTTGGTTCATGAAAAAATAAATTCAGACTTTGGGTTTGGTCAATAAATGGTCCTCTATCAATAGAAAGGTCAATTAATGTTTTTGATTCAATTTCCCAAGATGTTTTGTACAAATTTCTAATTTCTTGTGGGATTACAGAAATTTGTTGAATACTACCATCATTATAAATTATTAATTCTTTCATATCATTATTCCATAAACCAATTTCCATTAAATCATATATTAAATGTTTATTTATTATTCTAAAATCTCCTGCAATTGTTCTTCTGTTATAAATATTTTCGGTATATGGCTCAAAGCATTCATTGTTTCCTAATATTTGAGATGTTGAGGCAGTAGGCATTAAAGCTACTAGTAAACTATTTCTTACTCCACTTTTCATAATCTTATTCCTTAATTCATTCCAATTATATTTATTACTTGGTTTAACATCCCATAAGTCAAATTGAAATTTACCCTGAGATAGAGGAGAACCATCAAATGTTTCATATTTGCCAAATTCAAGAGCTAATTCATAAGATTGATTTAATGCTGCCCAATATATTGTTTCAAAAATATCGATATTTAATTGTTTTGCGTCGTTTGATTCAAATGGAAATTTTAATTTTAAAAATAAATCTGCTAATCCCTGAACACCAAGACCCAATGGACGATGTCTTTTATTAGAATATGCTGTTTCAGGAACTGGGTAATAATTTTTATCAATAATTTGATTTAAATTATTAACTAACATTTTAGTCGAATTAATTAATTTAGAAAAATTAAATTCAAATTTAATCTCATTTTTAAATTTATTATAATCTCCAATATACGTATACTCTTTTAATTCTTTTGAATTAGTTTTATTTATAAAAATTTGTGGCATACAATCGATTGTTTCATTAAATATTTCATCTACATCCATATAAAATGTGTCTCTTTTCTTTTTTATATCTAATTTTACTTCTGTGAACTTTAAATTGAATTTCTTAAATAAAATCTTTAATGCACTACAATCATCACAATTTGCTTTTGAATAAATAATAATCTTTTCATTATCATATTTTGTTTCTAAAAATGAAGGTAATGATAAAGATGCTAATGTACAACACGCATATTCATCAGTACTTGAATGTTCAACAATTTCAGCACATAAATTTGAACTTCTAATTGGTCCAATATTCATTTGATTTGATTTTCTATTAATATGATCTTTAAATAATACATATGGTGTACCTGTTTCAATTTGCGAAGTAATCATTGTATTCCATATTTCTCTAGCTGGTAGCTGTTTAATATATTTCTTTTCTTTTTCATATTTTAAATATAGTTTTTCATATTCGTCACCATAACTATCTGATAAATCAATACAATCATCTGGATTAAATAATGACCATGTTGTATTTGATTTAACTCTTTTCATAAATAAATCAGAAACCCATAATGCTGTAAATAAATCTCTGGCTCTTTCATCTTCATTACCATTATTTCTTCTTAAATTTAAAAACTCAATAATATCGGGATGATGCGGTTGTAAATAAATCGCAAATGAACCATTTCGCTTACCTCCTTGATTAACCGCTCGAGCAGTTTCATTATATACTTTTAAAAAAGGTATAATACCATTTGATTTACCATTTGTTCCTCTAATATAAGAATTTGTACATCTAATTTTATCAAAATCAATCCCGATACCACCCGAATTTTTTGAAATTTTTGCACAATCCGAATTTACTTTAAATAATGAATCAATTGAATCATCGAGACCAAGTAAAAAACAACTTAATAATTGTGGGCTATTTGTTCCTGCATTGAATAAAGTGGGTGTTGCATGAATAAAATTTTTATTAGACATACACTTATAACATTCTAAACCTTTTTCAATCTCTCCTAAATATAAAAATAAGGACACTCTCATTAACATATCTTGGATTCTTTCAATTATTTGATTATCAATTTTAAATAAATAACTTTTTTCTAATGTTTTAAAACCAAAAAAATCAAAATTATAATCCTTTGTATAATCAATTGTTTTATCAATAATTTCTTTATTAGCGATTGCAAATCTATAAAATTCTTCACTGATAATCGAACAGTTTTTATTATTACCATCTTTATACTGATAAAATAATTCCATTTTATCATTAAAATTATTTAACGTATTTTTGTGATTGTTCGAAATAATAATTCTATCTGCCAATATCCCATAATCTAAATTATTTGTTAATAAGGAACTACAAATATTTGCGGTATGCTCATCTAATTCTGAAGTTTTAATATTATCCTTAACTTGTTGAATTACTTTTTGACTAATTTCAATCGGATTTAATGTTAAATCAAAACATAAACTAGATATGCGTTTAGTTATTTTATCAAATGAGATTTTTTCTTTTTTTCCGTTTCTTTTGAGAACATTCATATTACTTATATTCATATCTATAAGATTAAATAAATATTTTTTTTCAATTTTTAATTTAATTAATATTTAATTAATATTTTATTAATATTTAATTAATATTTTATTAATATTTTATTAATATTTAATTAATATTTTATTAATATTTTATTAATATTTTATTAATATTTTATTAAATGAAGTAAAATAATACTTAAAAATGATACCTAAAAAATGAATTATAAGTAATATTATCCTATATTGGGTAACACAACTTGTTGCAAAAGCAACAATATGCATGGACACTATGGCACCACAGCTTATCTCAATGAATTTTTAATCGGAAAGAATGATAAATGGCCACTCAAAATATGGTCCAGAATACCGGGAGACCCGATGCAACGTACCCCTCCTAGAATTACCATGCCACTCCAACGACTTGCATATGCAACCTTGCTACATGATCGGTTGAGTGAAGAACAACCTCATGTAAACAACCTTATGGACATTTTAATTGAAATCGGAAGTTTAATTGAAACAGCTTGTAAGGTTATCAAAAAACAAAAGGAGAAGGCTTACCAGTTACAGATGTCACTTACCCCTAGTGCGATGCGCAAAGCCCAGCGGGCTGTAGAATATCAAATTGCTGTCGCACGCCGGATAGAGAAAGAACGCGAGAGGGAGGTCGTGCGCCGAGAGAACGACATTTGGGCGGTGAGTATAGCCATTTGGCAAGCTGGTGGACCATCCCCACCGCCTCGTCCGAGTAGTTTGAATAGACATACCCACTAAAGTATAGACCATGCTAATATTGTCTTATTATAAAGTAGAGTTGTTATGAATAGATACCCAAAATATAATTTTAACTCTTAATATAAAAATATAATAAAAAATGATACCTAATTGTTTAAATTTCTATATATTAAAACATATTATCTGCAAGGGCATTCCAACCCATACCACACACAACCCACAGTCGTTAAGGATATTCGACCGGACCACCACCGAGATGGACTCCACCGAGATGGACTCCACCGAGATGGAAGCCACCGAGCGATTTACCACGAAGAAGATTCGTGAGCTTGAAGAAAGGATCACAAATCGCGAAGACACGTCAAAATGGTTAGCCAGTTTGACCACGTCGGATACAAAGCCCAGTATCAACCTGCTCAAGGAGGAGATCAAAGTGTTCAAGAAGGAGATCAAACTGCTCAAGGAGATCCTCAAGGAGATCCACAAGGCCCGGGTCGCGGTATTCAGTGTATCGCCCCCGGCCGCAGGCGGTGCATCTCCCAATGTCGCCCCGGTCACAGACAGTCCATCGCCGCTGAGCCCCATCAACATGGCGCTTTCCATCTACAATCTGTATTCACTCGAAGTTGGTGGCGAGGGCAACTGTCAGTTCTGTGCGCTCGCCTACCACATCTTAGAAGACCCGCTGAAGCACCCCGATGTGCGTGAGCGGGTCGTCACCGAGTTGCGCATGCACCCAGAGCGCTACGCACACTTCGTCGAGGCGTGGGACGTACCCGGCAGCGGTGAAACCCTCCACAAGAAAACCTGGGAAGGATTTCTTGTGGATATGGCATCTAATGGCGTGTGGGGCGGCAACACCACGCTGGTTGCCGCAGCCAACGCCTACGGTCGGATTGTGCACCTCGTCCAACCAGCTTCGAAAACAGCCGGGTGCATCTCCCTCCAAACCCTCGACCCAATACGAAAGTCGGAAGGTCCCGATATCTGGATAGCCTACTTCAACGGTAACCACTACACCGCGACGAAGCGTGGTGTTGCCGTTCCAGTCTGATGATAGGCTAAAAAAAAACAAAAACAAAAA
>ENA-ORXF01001281-ORXF01001281.1-marine-metagenome-genome-assembly--contig:-NODE-1281-length-16482-cov-4.736239_pt1 | contig 16482 bp, 15 predicted proteins | sample MGYA00237864_ERZ511476 | MGnify/ENA primary metagenome ERZ511476 (study PRJEB26306, sample SAMN06343908) | marine metagenome | isolation source: coastal waters | place: Atlantic Ocean: West Antarctic... | reverse complement strand
GAAGGTTGGTTGTATGATTGTGATTTTAATCAAATGTTAAATCTAAAAGTAGCTAGTAAAGTAAAACATATCTCTGATTATAATGAAGAGTTATTGCAGGATAGAGATATTATCATCAATCAACATTGTTATGGTTGCACCGCTGGCGCTGGAAGTAGCTGCCAAGGAGTTGTAGCATAAAAAATAACAAGGAAGCAAGCTTCCCTGCTAAAAAACAAAAATAAAAGATATGAGTTATTTAGAAACCACACACAATGTATATAAAGAAGCTGCATTAACGCCAGATGTTGGTCTGTGCTGTACCACAAATCCTATATGGGAATTACCAGGATTAAAAATCCCAAGAATCATGCAAGAGATGAACTATGGTTGTGGCTCTACAGTGCATGCAAGAGATTTAACCAACAACCCAAAAATGCTATATGTTGGTGTTGGTGGTGGAATGGAATTGTTACAATTTGCATATTTCAACAGAAATAAAGGAGGTGTCATTGGCTTGGATGTTGTAGACGAAATGTTAGAAGCTTCTCGCAAGAACTTTAAAATTGCAGAAGAACAAAACGATTGGTTTCAGAGTGATTTTGTTGATTTACGCAAAGGAGATGCGATGGCCTTGCCTGTAGAAGACAACTCTATCGACGTTGCTGCTCAAAATTGTTTGTTCAATATTTTTAAATCTGACGATTTGAAAAAAGCAATTGAAGAAATGTATCGCGTACTAAAACCCCATGGAAAACTAGTAATGAGTGATCCTACCTGCGAACAACCCATGAACGACGCATTGAGAAATGATGCTCGTTTGCGTGCTTTGTGTTTGAGTGGAAGTTTGTCTATTGCTGATTATGTAAAGGCATTAACAGATGCCGGTTTTGGAACCATTGAAATTAGAGCTAGAAAACCTTATAGAATTTTAGACCCTAAAAATTACCCAACAGAGGAATTAATCTACATAGAGTCTATAGAAGTTGCTGCAATTAAAGATCCAATGCCTGCAGACGGACCTTGTATTTTTACGGGAAGAGCTGCGATCTATTACGGTGACGAGGATTATTTTGATGACGGGTTGGGGCACACGTTGTTGAAAAATCAGCCTTTGGCAATTTGCGATAAAACAACCGCCGCTTTGCAAGCTTTAGGAAGAGACGATATCTTCTTTTCTGAGGCTACTTTTCATTATGACGGTGGTGGCTGTTGTTAAAAAAAAGGAGCTTACATATATGAGTAAAAATCTATTATTAGTATTTACTAGAAATCCAGCGTTAGGAAAAGTAAAAACACGTTTGGCAAAAACGGTAGGTGATACAACTGCACTTGAAATTTACACTTTTTTATTAGAGAGAACCAGAAACATTGCTGCTAAAGTAACTGCAGATAAAGCCGTATATTATTCTGTGAAAATTAGAGAAAATGATATTTGGGATGCAACTACTTTTCAAAAACACCAACAGGTTGGTGAAGATTTAGGCATTCGAATGTTGCATGCTTTTAAAAACGGATTTGAAGCGGGTTACGAAAAGGTACTGATTATTGGGAGCGATTTGTATGACTTAACAGCAGACACTATAGCGAACGCATTTCTAGCACTAGATGAAAATGACCTTGTAATTGGGCCGGCAGAAGATGGTGGTTATTACTTATTAGGAATGAATTCACTTGAAGAAAAGGTCTTCAAAAATAAAGACTGGGGAACAGCAACGGTTAGAAAAGATACTTTAGAAGACTTAAAGGATAAAAAGGTATTTTTGCTAGCACCTTTAAATGATGTAGATGTTTTTGAAGATATTGAACACCATCCAGCGTTTCAAAAATTTTTAAAATAACAGCAATTCCCGCGAACACAGACAGTATAAATTCAGTAATAATGAAAAAACAACAATTACAAGAAACCATCGATTTTTTAAAATCAAACGAAATTATAAGCCCTGAAATAGGAATTGTCTTAGGAACCGGTTTAGGAAAACTGATTGCTGAAATTTCAATAGAAAAAGAAATTGCGTATTCAGACATTCCAAATTTTCCGGTGGCAACTGTAGAGTTTCATTCTGGAAAATTAATTTATGGTACTTTATCTGGTAAAAAAGTAGTGGTCATGGCGGGACGTTTTCACTTATACGAAGGCTACAATCCTTGGGAAGTTACCTACGGCATAAGAACCATGCATGGTTTAGGTATTAAAAACTTATTAATTTCTAACGCAGCAGGCGCTATCAATCTCCAGTATAAAAAAGGAGATTTAATGCTAATTGAAGATCATATTAATTTACAAGGAAGCTCTCCTTTAGCGTTTCAAGGAGCAAATGATTTTGGTTCTATTTTTGCCGACATGCTAGCACCTTACTCAGCAGTATTAAATGCTAAAATTAGTACCATCGCAAAAGCACAAGGTATTTTATTGCACCAAGGAACGTACACCAGTGTTTTAGGGCCACAACTAGAAACCAGAGCAGAATATAGAATGTTACAAATTTTAGAAACAGATGCCGTAGGTATGAGCACTGTGCCTGAAGTAATTGTTGCAAAGCAATTAAACCTGCCGTGTGCTGCTATTTCTGTATTGACAGATGAATGCGATCCAAAAAACTTACAACCGGTAGATATTTCAGAAATTATTGCCATTGCAGGAAAAGCAGAACCTAAAATGATTACCCTGTTTAAAGAATTGATTCAGGTGCTTTAAAAAAATACTGATGCAAAAATACCTCGACCTCATTGGAAACTCTTATTCCAATTATTGGAATTACCTAAAACAGTCTGTATTTATGGAACTGAATTGGGATAATTACTTCTATGGATTAATTTTAATTTCATTAGTAGTTTGGGGACTAGAAACTGTTTTTCCTTGGCGTAAAAATCAACCATTATTTAGAAAGGATTTTTGGCTAGACACGTTTTACATGTTTTTTAATTTTTTTTTATTAAACCTACTTGTTTTAATAGCCTTGTCTAATTCTGCGGCGGTTATTTTTAATGATATTTTGGGAATTATAGGGTTATCGATTGCTAATTTTCAACTGTTAGAAATTAATACATTGCCCTTCTTTGCAAGGATATTTGTATTTTTTATTGTGGTAGACTTCGTACAATGGTGGACGCACAGACTGTTGCATCGATTTGAATTTCTTTGGAACTTTCACAAAGTACACCATTCTGTAAAACAAATGGGGTTTGCTGCGCATTTGCGCTATCATTGGATGGAGCCTGTAATTTACAATTCTTTAAGATATATACCGTTGGCAATTATTGGAGGTTTTTCTGCACAAGATGTTGCGTTTGTCCATTTTTTTAGCATTGCCATTGGTCACTTGAACCACGCCAATATTAATTTAGATTATGGTTGGCTAAAATATATTTTAAACAATCCAAAAATGCATATTTGGCACCACTCTAAAGAATTGCCAGCAGAAAGAAAATTTGGAGTAAACTTTGGTTTGACCCTAAGTATTTGGGATTATATTTTTAAAACCAACTATATTCCTCATTCGGGTAGAGATATTGAAATAGGATTTGAAGGAGACGAACGTTTCCCAAAAGGCTTTCTAGCCCAAGAGTTATACCCTTTCAATAAAACATAAATTACTTGTTTCTTCCTTTTTCATTCGGATACAAATCGGGTAAATTATCACTTTGATAAAAAGCTTTGGTATCTATATTTATGCCGGTAACCTTCCCTTTGAAAGCAGCTCCTGTATCAATGTTCCAGATATTAAATGCGTTCATAGGCTCAGTCTTTCCAAAATTAGTGGTTGGTGTGTGCCCAATATAAATTTCGCTATAATGTTGCAATCTTTTTGGAAAATGAATGGCATCTTCATCCATGTTTTTGTCCATTGCCAATGCCAGCTCCCATAAAGTTCTATCGAAATAAAAGTTTTCTTTAAAAATTTCTTTCTCAACCCCATGAACCGAAGTAAAACCTGCATGTAAGAACAATCTATTCTCGCTATCTAAATGATACAATGGCATGTTTTCTATAAAACTTAAGTGCTTCTTTTTCTCTTCCACAGAATAGCCATCATAGCTTTCCATGGTTTCTTTACCACCGTGAAGGTACCATAAAGGCTTTACAATTGACGTCTTTAGCCAATTTTGACACCAAACATCGTGATTTCCTTTGATGCAAATACAATTTGTTTTTTCTGAAAGCGCTATTAAAAATTGAATTACTTGTGCAGACTCACTCCAACCATCTACATAATCTCCCACAAAAATTAAGGTATCTTCTTCTTTTACCTCTAACTGATTTAAAACTTGAAGTAATGCTTTTAAACCTCCATGAATATCACCAATTGCAAATGTTCTTTTCATCATAAAATCTCACTAAAAATATTGTCCTAACCCAAAAACCAAACCGCCGTTGGCATTATTTTGTCCGTCATAAATTTTAAAACCATAATCAATTCTAAAAGTTGCATTGTATATCTTTTTACTAATAAAGCGCAATCCAATTCCAGAGAAGACTCTTACGTTATTACTATCAAAAAAATCACTTAACGCTGCTCCTGGGTTTCTCCAAGAACCAATATCTGTAAATATATTGGTTTGTATGGCCAACCACTTTTTATCATAAACTGTTTTTCTATACTCCGAATTTAAAACAGCAACACCTGTACCTCTGTCTACTAAAATACCAACACCTCTAATATTTACATTATTATCTAACGCAAATGGTGCAAAAGGAGATGCTTCATTTGAAGAAAGGCCAAGTCGGAATCTCATTGCCCAATTTGCCTTTGCTCCTATTCTTTTGTAGTAAAAAAAATCATTCCAAGCAATTATAAAGTCGTCTTGAAAAACACTATTAGAAGTTACAAATTGTGCGTATAAAACACTCTTAAAACCACTAAGATATTGATAAAAATACTCTAGATTAGTGTACTGATACACCAATTTAAAGAGTTGTTTGTCTAACTCTAAATTAAGTGGAATAGCGGCATCTTTTGCTCCTGATAAATAAGTATATTTTTCAGAAAACACATTCAAACCAAAATCAATGCTATTTTTAAGGTTGAATTGATACACTCCTAAAACCTCAAAAGAAACATTGTTATATAAGTAATTTGCAGATTTATCTTCGATATAAAGTGGCTCTTCGCTTTTCCAATTTTGATGGCTTACTGCCAGGCCCCATTTCTTAGAGAATAAATTGGGTGCACGATAATTAAGACCATAAGAATGAAAGCCATTATTTTGATAAAAACCACCAATAACCATATTTCTACCCAAGAAATTATAATCATAAAAACCGACTTTATAAGCAAACTGTTTGTTTGTGGTTGTCCAAAAATTAAGCGCTGGTATGCTTGTAAATTTTTCTTCGATACTAATTTTTAATTGGTATTTATTTTCACTTTCTTTTATGACTTTATAAGAAGCATTACTTACTGCTGGCAACCTTTTTAGGAAAGCGATATCTTTTTTTATTAAAATAGAATCTAAGGCGATTCCTACTTTTGACAAAAGTACTTTTTCTAAGTAGGTCTTTTTTATTTTTTTAGCACCTACAATTTCAAATGAAGAGATCTGAGATACTTGCGCGTACTGAAATTGGAGCAACAGTGAGAAAAACAATAAAAGAAGGTGTTTCTTAAGGAACATTATTCTGCTATAAAAGATTTTTGAATGGTAAAATTAATCCAATTATCTGCGCTTAGGCCGTATACATAGAATTTATACGTGTCATCTAAAACTAAATTGGGAGGCGTTTCTGTATGGATTTTATCAATTATATTTGCTTCAACATAATACTGAAATGTGTTTTCGGTCGTAAAGGTTCCTGACAGAAAAACATCATCATTTTGTGTAAATACCTGCAAGTAAGAAGCACTTTCCCCAAAACTAGTATCTGACCAGGTAAAGACGGGTTTTAAAACTTCTGGGTATGTAGGCTCAATCTCTGCAGACCAAACAGTGGTTCTGGTTAAATTTTTTGTTTTTATAGGGGCTGATATGTGCAGTTTCCCGTCTGCAATATACGTTACCAAACACCAAACGGCATCTGAAGAAGCATTGGAAAAACGTCTAAATTCTCCACCAAACTGTGCAGTATCTGTCAAGTCTCTTCTTTTATAATTTGCAAAATCTGTTTGATCTATCTGTGTATTTTCAGTTTCATAATAGCGGTATTCAAAGGCACCTTCTATAGGATGAAAATAAATATAAGTCGTCTTTTTATTGCCATTTGCATTTCCAGCAAAAGCCAACAGTGTATCTCTTTCTTTTTCAGAGTTTACAGCTACATATTCTTCTAGGTTTCTTGGAATAAACTGCTCTTCTATAATTATATTTACCCAATTATCTGCATCAACACCCATCATTGTAAAGTTATAAACTTCATCTTCTACTAAGTTTTTTGGTATTGCTGTATTAATATTTAACGTAACATTTGTTTCATCATAGTATTGAAAGAAGGTGTCTTCTGTATAGGTTCCTGAGATAAAATCTTCTTCTTCGTCTGAAATTACTTGAAAATAAATAACGCTTTCATTTCTTGCGCCGTCTTCCCACGTAAAATTAGGCTCTATAGTTGTCTTATAATTAATAGAAACGTCATTTGAATATGCCGTAGATTTAGACGTATTATTTAATTTTATAGGTTCAGAAATTCGCAATACTCCTTTTAACACATAGGTAACCAAACACCAACTTTCTGAACTTCCAGAGCGAGAAAAACGCTCTAACTTACCACCAAAAACAGCCTCACTGTCTAGGCTTTGTCTTCTATAGTTTGCAAAAACAGTTTCATCTAAAGTAGCAGCTGTTAATTCATAATACCTAATATCTGAGGCACCTTCTTCTGGATAATAAAAAACAGATACTAAACTGGTATTTGACATTGCATTTGCTGCACACGCAAAAATTGCTTTTTCTTCTACATTTGCATTTTCGCCTATATATTGTTGAAGGTTTCTAGGTATAGAAATATCTGAATCTTGTGAACAACCAAGAAAGGAAGCACATATAAAAAGGAATATTATTTTTTTAAAGTCCATATAATTTTCTAATTAATTCTTCTGCTGGTTTGTTTTGTGGCGTAAATCTATTGTTTTTTTCTCCACCAACCTTATCATGGTTGTGAAACCATTTCCAAATAAAACCGCCCGCAAACCAGTCTTCTTTCCAAAATTGATTGTGAATTGCTTGCAAAGCATTTGCTTGTGCTTCTATATTTACAGCACCTTCCACTCTTTTAGTGTCCCATGGTTTTTTGCCATTAAAATCTATACTTCGATAGCCAAATTCTGTAAAAATAACTGGTTTTTCAAATTGTCTCTGAACTTTTAAAATTGCTGCTTTGTGTACTTTCCATCCCAATTCGTATTCTGCAATTGTAGGTGATTTCTTATCGCTTAAAGGGAAATAAGCATCGATACCAATAAAGTCTAAATCTTTCCAAAATACAACGCGCTTAAACTCGTCCCAATTTGCAGCATAGGTTAACTTTCCTTTATAAACCTTTCTAATTTCTTGAATTAGTTTGTGCCAATACACGGGTCTATTTGCAACAAATTGCTCTAATTCTGTACCAATACAAAAAATCTCTGCATTTAGGTCTTCCGCAGCCCTTGCATAGGTTAAAATAAACTGACTATAAGAAGCTTCTAAAATTTTCCAATCTTCTTCAGAATTCATTTTTATATTACCGGTAAAAGCCCCTCGCCAAACCCAAATATGTGGTTTCACCATTATGTGTATTTTCTCTATCTGAAAACGTTTCGCATACTGTAACAGTCCGTTTTTAGTCTCCCCAAACCACTGCCTATCCGTATTATGCGTTATCTTTGGTACCGAAAGGTCTTTTATAAAACCATAAGGCATTAGGGCAACATAATTACTTTGTGTCTTTAACACAGGATTTATATGTTGGTTGCTAATAGAATCTCTAGATGCTACAAAACTAAGACCATTTATTTTTTTAGCTTGCTTGTTATAAGAACAACATAAAAAAAATAGCGCTAAAAAAAGGAGTTTATATATTTTCATAAATCTCCATAAAAATACTTCTTTTTGTTACAATAACGCTCTTAAACCAATATTAAAACTCTGGCCCAACCCTGTATTATTCCCCCTTACAAACTTACTGTATAAAACCTCTAAATTTAACAACTCTGTTAATTGGTATTTTCCGCCAAACCCCAAAGCTGTGTAGTCTTGCGTAAAGTCTCCAAGACGCTGTGCATGTTGCACGAAGCCTAAAACAGTAGATGAATCTGAAGGAAAATAACTCATAAAAACTCCAGGTGCCAATAAGAATGTTTTGTTTGCAAAACTGGTTTCTTCTCCGAAGTTATATTCGGTATTTAATTCTGTGAAAAGTTGCCAATTTCCACCAGGCAATGTATAGTCATAGAAAAATCTATTTTGAAACATATACGCTGTTTGATCTAAAAACACCCCGTTCTCTGTCTCATTTTCAATTAAAGGAATATGGAAGGCAGATTGAATTGAGAAATTACCAATACTTTCTATCGGTTGAAATTTAACGGCTGGTGCAAAAGAAGAAAGTCCGTTTCTTGCAGCGCCATCATTTTCAAAATTAAAAACAGAAGTGGCACTTCTACCTCCAATATTATTAGACCTATATTCTAAAAGCACACCAACATTAATACGATTGTTCTCTGAAACCCCCATAAAAACCTCTAAGGTAGATGTAAAGTAATTCTCTCTTGCTTTGTCTGCTTTTACATCGTTAAAAGTAGCTTTTGTCTCTGTATATAGGTTGTTAAAAAGCTTCAAATCCCACTGTCCTTTGTCTAATAATTTAGACGGTGTGTAAGTTTGAATGTTACTTTTAAGTGCATTGTCTTCTTGCGCAATAGCAGTAAAACTAAAAAACAAGAATACTGTTAAGATTATGTTTGCTATTTTTTTTTTCATAATTAATTGCTTTCGTGCGTTTTATTCTTCCTAATTATGTCCAAGTTATCGCATGATACTTACAAAGTTTTAAGACAAGTTTTTATTTATAATCATTCTAAATTTAAATGATTTAGAGATTCATGATTAAGTTCTTAACTTGTCATTCGACATAATAACAACATCAATCAACTATGGAACATATTGTAATTATTGGTAACGGAATTTCAGGAGTTACTGCTGCAAGACATATTAGAAAAAATTCTGATAAAAAAATAACCATTGTATCTGCAGAGTCAAAATACTTTTTTTCAAGAACTGCCCTGATGTATGTATACATGGGCCATATGAAGTTTGAACATACACAACCTTATGAAAATTGGTTCTGGAAAAAAAACAATATTGAGTTAAAACAGGGTTTTGTAAGCGCAATACATTCCGATAAAAAACAACTAGCATTTAAAAACGGAGAGACCCTTTCTTTTGATAAATTAATTATTGCAACAGGCTCTAAACCAAATAAATTTGGGTGGCCTGGACAAGATTTAGAAGGTGTTATGGGCATGTACCACAAACAAGATCTAGAGAAATTAGAGAAATATGCACCCGATAATACCGCTTGTAATAGGGCTGTAATTGTTGGAGGCGGTTTAATTGGCATCGAATTGGCAGAAATGTTAAGAAGTCGAAAAATACCTGTTACTTTTTTAGTGCGTGAAGCTAGTTTTTGGAACGGGGTCTTGCCCGCACAAGAATCTAAAATGATAAATGAGCATATTCAAGAGCATCACATCGATTTGCGTTTAAGTACGAATTTAAAAGAAATTAAAACGGATGAAAACGGTCGTGTAAAAGCTGTTATTATTGAAGAAACAGGTGAAGAGCTTGCTTGCAATGTTGTTGGATTAACTGCAGGTGTGACACCTAATATAGATTTCCTAAAAGAATCTGGAATTGAAATAGGAAGAGGCGTAAAAGTAAATCGGTTTTTAGAGACAAATGTGAAAGATATTTATGCCATTGGTGACTGTGCAGAACAACATGAAGCCATAGGACAGCGAAGAAACATAGAGGCCGTTTGGTATACCGGCAGAATGATGGGAGAAACCTTAGCACAAACTATTTGTGGCACTAAAACCGAATACAAACCAGGAAATTGGTTTAATTCTGCAAAATTTCTAGATATTGAGTACCAAACTTATGGCTGGGTTTTTAGTGAAAGAGGCAAGCAAGAAAACGAAGCTTATTTTCAATGGCAACATCCAGTAGACCAAAAATGCATTACCATTTCTTTTGATAAAACCACCCATCAATTTTTAGGAATAAACACCTTCGGCATCCGAATGCGTCATGAAATTTTTGACAAATGGTTAACGGGGCAAAAATCTATAGAATACATCCTAGAATACCTAGCAGATGCCAATTTCGATCCAGAATTTTACAAATTACATGAACCTGAGATTGTGGCAAAATTCAATCAAGAAAACAATACCAACATTCAACCAAAAAAGAAAAGCTGGAAACGTATTTTTAGCAAAACATAAGATATGAAAGCAATAAAACAATCAGGTCTCGTTATTTTTTTAATAGGATTAGTTTTTTTTATAGGGACTATTTTTACGGGCTCTTTCAGTTTAAGTCCAACAGATTTAGATACTTTTATCAAAGAAAAAAACTACAAAAGCACTGTTATAAAAAGTGCCTTAGAAAAAGCAATTGTAACCTCTGAAGACTTAAATATTTTTCAATTTTCGAGCCGTGTTACAAAAGCCTACGAATCTTCTAACCTTTATTATGACAATTTAATTCAGAAATACAACAAAGAAAAAAATTGGAAAGAAAAAGGAAAACAATACCAATATAAAATATCAGGTAAACCACACAGTTTAAGTTTTGGACTTGCTAAAAAAGCAGGCAAAGGACTGGCAGCGGAGCACACGGGTCTCATGTGGTTTTTAACATTTGGTTTGGGTATTATTGGTGCGTTACTATTCATTGTGCCCGATGTTGTTTTATTAGGTAAACCAGGAATAAAAAATGATGGTATTTATTTAAGTGCTGCTACCAATCGAGGTTGGATTGGTTGGTTTGCTTTTGTCTTTTTAGTTACTTTTTACATCTTACTATATTTTTATCCAGATTTTATTGTAAACTGGGTGTTTTTAGTCGACCCTATTAGTTTATCTATAAGCGGAAACCCAGCAAGTCAATGGTTTTTATATGGTTTTTTATATTGTACCGTTATGTCTGTTATGGCCGTTAGAATGTACATAAAATACCGTCACAATAAATATCAAATTTTAAGAACTACCTCTGTTTTATTCTTTCAAATTGTTTTTGCTTTTCTAATTCCAGAGATTTTAGTGCGTTTCGAAAAACCTTGGTACGACTTTAAAAACGCCTTTCCCTTAGACTATGATTTTTTCTTCAGATGGAATTTAGATGAACTACTATCTAGTGGTGGTTTTGGTTTATTTATTTTAGTTTGGGGTGTTGTGTTAACCGTCTTAGTGGTGCCTATAATGGTCTATTTCTTCGGAAAAAGATGGTACTGTTCTTGGGTATGCGGCTGCGGTGGTTTGGCAGAAACTTTAGGAGATCCGTATCGGCAACTCTCAAGTAAAACGTTGCTTTCTTGGAAGTTTGAAAGAATTGTAATTCACAGTGTACTTATTTTTGTTTTAGTAATGACTGGCTTTGCTTTGTATACTTTCTTTTCAGGTGCAAGCCAAATAATTGGTATCAAGACCCAAACAATTCAAGATATTTATGGTTTTCTAATAGGTTCTATTTTTGCTGGTGTAATTGGTACTGGCTTTTATCCCATTTTCGGAAATAGAGTTTGGTGCAGGTTTGGCTGTCCTTTGGCTGCCTATTTAGGTTTTATTCAACGTTTTAAATCCAAATTTAGAATTACTACAAATGGCGGACAATGTATTTCTTGTGGAAATTGCTCTACCTATTGCGAACAAGGAATTGACGTAAGAGCGTATGCACAGAAAGGAGAAAACATTGTACGTTCTAGTTGTGTTGGTTGTGGTGTTTGTTCTGCGGTTTGCCCAAGAGGTGTCTTAAAATTAGAAAACGGACCTGAAGATGGCAGAATAAATCCTACAGAAATATTATTAGGGAATGATATTAATTTGATGGAGCTTGTCAATAAGAAATAATGCTAAAAAAAATATTGCTGTTATTTCTTATCGTATTGATAAACTTTACGGTATTCAGTCAAAAAAAATATGTGAAGTCGTATTATAATAATCGCCAGTTAAAAGCAGAAGGCTGGTTTGAAAGTGGCGAAAAAACTTCTTTTTGGAAATATTATTATAGAAACGGAACTGTAAAAAAAGAAGGCTATTATAAAGACAATTTAAAACATAAATATTGGTACTTTTACAGCGCAAATTCCATCAAAGAGAAAGAAGGACACTTTAAAAAAGGACAGCAAAATAATTGGTGGTTGTTTTATGATCAGGCAGGAAATGTGCATCATAAATGTCAATTAAAGAACAATCAAAAAAATGGATATTGCCTTTTGTATAAAATGGAGAAATTAATAAAAGCCTCCAAATATAGTAATGGAAGAAAAATAAAAGAATGGACAAACTTTTTATCCTTTAAAAGTGAAAATAGTCTAAACGATTTAAAATAATGATGCCGATTATAAAAGTTATTATTCCTGCCTATAATGAACAAGATTCTATTGGAAAGGTAGTTCGAGATATTCCTAAAATTGTTGATGAAATTATCGTTATTAGCAATGATTCGACAGATAAAACTGAAGAAAACGCAAAAAATGCTGGTGCAACTGTACTTTCTGAAAGCAGAAAAGGATATGGTTATGCCTGTTTGAAAGGAATGGATTATATTTCTCAAAAAGAAATAAAACCAGAAATAGTAGTTTTTTTAGATGGTGATTACTCTGATTACCCAGAACAACTAACCGCATTAATTAACCCCATATTAATTGATAATTTAGATTTTGTAGTGGGTGCACGAGTTAAAGAACTAAGAGAATCTGGGGCTATGACTCCGCAACAGATTTTTGGAAATTGGTTAGCGACCACTTTAATGAAACTCTTTTTTAATGCAAGATTTACAGATTTGGGTCCTTTTAGGGCTATAAAATATGATAAATTACGAGGTCTTAAAATGGAAGACACTACTTATGGCTGGACTGTTGAAATGCAATTAAAAGCATTAAAACAGCAACTAACCTATACAGAAGTGCCTATGAAATATAGAAACAGAATAGGTGTCTCTAAAGTTTCAGGAACCATAAAAGGTAGTATCTTAGCAGGCATAAAAATCTTAGGTTGGATCTTTAAATACAGTTTTAAATAATGGTTTTAGAATACAGCATTATCGTAATATATTCTATAGCTCTTTTGCTTATTTTCATGTACGCATTAGCACAGCTAAATTTGCTTTTTAATTATCTAAAAGCAAGAAAAGCAATAGATACTTCAGAGAAATTTGATTTCTCAAATTCAGCCGAAATTCCGTTTGTAACCATACAGCTTCCTGTTTACAATGAATTGTATGTAATGAAAAGGTTGCTTGTAAACATTGCAAAACTAAAATACCCAATAGACAAATTAGAAATTCAAGTTTTAGATGATTCAACAGATGAGTCTATAGAAACTACAGCAAAACATATCAAAATAATTCAAGAGAAAGGAATCGATATACAACACATAAGAAGAGATAACAGAGAAGGCTACAAAGCCGGCGCATTAAAAGAGGGCTTAAAAACTGCAAAAGGGAACATTATTGCCATTTTTGATGCAGACTTTTTACCTAAAAAAGATTGGCTACTGCAAACAGTACCTTATTTTAAAGATCCTCAAATTGGGGTTGTACAAACGCGTTGGGGTCATATTAATAGAGATTATTCTACACTTACAAAAATACAAGCTTTTGCTTTAGATGCCCATTTTACATTAGAACAAGTTGGTAGAAATAGCAAGGGACACTTTATTAATTTTAACGGAACCGCTGGTCTTTGGCGTAAAGAATGTATTTATGACGCTGGTAACTGGGAGGGGGATACACTAACCGAAGATTTAGATTTAAGTTACAGAGCGCAGTTAAAAAACTGGAAGTTTAAGTATTTAGAACACGTAGAAACTCCGGCAGAATTACCTGTAATTATCAGTGCTGCCAGATCGCAGCAGTTTCGATGGAACAAAGGTGGTGCAGAGAATTTTCAAAAAATGATGAAACGCGTAATTACTAGTAAAAACGTTTCATTTAAAACTAAAATACATAGCTTATTACATCTTTTAAACAGCTCTATGTTTACCTGTATCTTTTTGGTTGCGGTTTTAAGCATACCAATGTTGTATATTAAAAATGAATACGAGCATTTAAGAGTGTATTTCTACGTAATGAGTTTCTTTGTAGTAAGTTCTCTTATCTTCTTTGTCTGTTATTGGCACATGTACAAAAACACCTATGGCAGTGGTTTTAAAAATTTCATCATATATATTGGTGCTTTTTTTACCTTTTTCTCTATTGCAATGGGGTTTTCCTTACACAATACGATTGCGGTTTTAGAAGGTCATTTTGGTAAAAAAAGTGAATTTGTAAGAACACCAAAATTCAACATAAAAACATTAAAAGACGGTTGGAAAAAGAATAAATACATCAAAACAAAACCTTCTGTTCACGTAATACTAGAGGGTCTTTTAGCCATTTACTTTGTGTTTGGCATGTACAGCGCATTTATTGTTGGAGATCAAGGTGGAGACTTCGGGCTTTTCCCTTTTCACTTTATGCTTTTTATAGGCTTTGGTTATGTATTTTTTAAGTCAGTATTTTCGAAAGCATAATGTCTTTCTTCAAAAAATACAGCAATGTTTTTGCCATTATTCTTAGTGTAATTTGCTATTTTTTCTTTGCTTATTATATTGAAAGAACACAATTTTATACTGTTTCTTTTTTGTGGTTTTATTTGTTTGGCTTTTTTTATCTCTTGGTAAAAAACAACAATAACTCCTTTACTGCTTTGGTTGTTATTGCCCTTTTATTTAGGCTCATTTTCTTATTTGCAACACCTAATTTATCACAAGATTTTTACCGATTTATATGGGACGGCCGCATGTTGCTAAATGGCTTTAATCCGTATTTATCTTTACCCGAAACCTTTGTACAGCAAAGCTTGCAACCCATTGCAGAAACCGCCGCATTATACAATGGTATGGGCGAATTGAATGGCAGTCATTACACCAATTACCCCCCTTTAAATCAGCTTTGCTTTTTTATTGCAGCCTTGTTTGCTGGTAAAAGTATTTTTGGATCTGTATTGGTGCTAAGAAGCATCATTATTCTAGCCGACATCGGAATTCTATATTTCGGAAAAAAGCTATTAGAACGTTTAAATTTATCCATAAAAAATATTTTTTGGTACTTTTTAAATCCCTTTATAATTATAGAAATGACGGGGAATTTGCATTTCGAACCTGTGATGTTATTTTTCTTGGTTTGGGCATTGTACAAATTGCACCAACAAAAATGGATCTTCGCCGCCATATTAATCGCCTGTGCTGTTTCTGTGAAATTAATACCACTATTATTTTTGCCCTTATTTTTTCAATGGTTTGTAAACAGAAATGACCTTAAACAAGACAAAAAAAATCAAAGTCAAAAAGAACAGACAGCCTTCAAGAACTTAGCGTTGAAGTTCGTAAAACTGTCGCTTTTTTACCTCATTATTCTAACCTTTACCCTCCTATTATTTCTTCCTTTTTACAGTTCAGAACTCATTGCTAATTATTCAAATTCCATAGGATTGTGGTTTGGAAATTTTGAATTTAACGCAAGTTTTTATTATATTTTTAGAGCAATAGGATATGCCTTTAGAGGATATAATGAGATTGCTTTTATTGGTAAAATCACCCCTATTTTAACTGTAATATTTATATTATATCTTTCTTTTTTTAAACAAAATAAAACCATTATACAACTGATGACAGCCATGTTATTTGGTTTGAGTTTTTACTATTTTACAGCTACCACAGTGCATCCTTGGTACTTGGCAACACCTTTAATTTTATGCGTATTTACAAAATATAAATTCCCAATTGTTTGGTCTTTGGTAATCATATTAACCTATCAAGCATATGCCAACAATCCTTGGCAAGAAAATTTATGGTTTGTTTTAATAGAGTATCTCATCGTTTTTTCGTTCTTAATTTTTGAAGTGTTTCAGCAGCTGAAGATGAAGAAAATGTAAAATAACAAGGTTCTTCTTTATATCTGATGAGTTTTTTGTATTTTGCCTACTTATATTTAAAATTGTATGAAAAGACTTACTATAAAAGACATAGCTAAAGAATTTAGTGTTTCTATCTCCACGGTATCTAAAGCCCTGAATGACAGTTATGAAATTAGTGTAAGTACGAAGGAAAAAATACAAAAATATGCCAAAGAACACAACTACAAGCCAAATTTTAACGCACTGAGTCTAAAAAACAGACAGACAAAAACAATTGGTATTATTATTCCGAACATGTTAAATTATTTCTTTGCTCAGGTTTTTAATGGCATCGAAAAAGTAGCAAATGAAAAAGGATATAAAATAATTTCTTGTATTTCAAATGAATCTTATACAAAAGAAGTAGAAAC
>ENA-ORXF01001279-ORXF01001279.1-marine-metagenome-genome-assembly--contig:-NODE-1279-length-16491-cov-7.383514_pt1 | contig 16491 bp, 20 predicted proteins | sample MGYA00237864_ERZ511476 | MGnify/ENA primary metagenome ERZ511476 (study PRJEB26306, sample SAMN06343908) | marine metagenome | isolation source: coastal waters | place: Atlantic Ocean: West Antarctic... | reverse complement strand
TTATAAAATAAGTTTTCAAAATTATATAAATTCTATAAAATATTTTTGTATATATATATATTTTATAGAATTATGAAACATTTAATATTTGGCATATTATTTTATATTGTTGTGTTAATACTTACAGTGGTTATTACCGAAAATCTAATCGATCGAGAAATAAATAAAAAACCTTTGTATGATATTGTTCACATGAATACCATTCCATTTCCCAAACCATATGTTCCCAATTATTTACTATATTTTTTCATATTATATACAATAATTCGATGGGGGTTTGTTGATTTTAAAATAATTACGTTATATTTTTTATCTTTAGCCGGAATTTTATTAATGCGGTTATTTGCGTTTACAATAACTCAAACACCTCCACCACGCAAATTGGATAGCAGTTGGCGGATAGACCATTGTAAACGTAATATACTGAATAGTTTTGGTATAAGTTTTAAAAAAATGGGAGATTCTTGTATAGATAATATGTTTTCCGGGCATGCTGCTCATATTGTAGTTGCAGTTACTATCATTTTAATATATTCAAAATATGCGATTGAAAAAATAGTATTTGTGTTACTTGGATTACTATCGCTGATTACAATTGTTACAACAAGGTTGCATTATTCATCGGATGTCATTATATCTACATTCATTTCTTCATTATTTGTTTACTTTGTTAGTAAGATTTTGTGAGAAAAGGTTTTGTGAGAAAAGGTTTTGAGAAAGTTGACTTGAAAGTGTATGTAATGGTGTAAGGTATTAAAGCAAAGAACTAAGTGAATATGTCTATAAATATGAGCATGAACGGTGCTTTGGAGCGTGGGATGATAGGAGCGGTGAAGGGTGTGTGCTCAGTATTGCTACCAAGTATAAGAGAGTAGATATTATAGAGTTGTTGTTAGACAAAGGTGCTGATATTAAACAGGTAGACAAGGATGGAAATGACGCGTACCACGTTACCCAATACACATCAAGTCATATTGCTGAGTAATGAATAATAGACACCATCAAGGTTTAATAGTTGTAGCGGGTATTTAAATTTTTCTAAACTTTCGTCTTGTTGCTCGTCTACGTCTTCTTTTAAATTTACGGGTCCTGCGCTTTTTTCTTGATTTTTTCCTTTTCGTTCTTCTCCTACCACCTCCACCGCCATTCGCTTCGACCTGATTCGGAGCGATACCCTCATTGATAGTAGAACGCCATACTTCGGCAAATTTTTGCTTCCACCAATCCTTTTTGTCCGCGGGATCATCCACAAGGGCAGGGCGGCGGCTGCCGCGCTCTCCGTTCGCAGTCGCAGTCCACCCAGACTTCGGGCCGCTTTGTTTCTCCGCCTCCGCCTTCGCCCCCTCCGCCTTCGCCACCACCTTTTCCACCGCTTCGTCCATCAAAGGTTTCACAATTTTTTTACCATCGGGCCGCATCGAGAACTCAAGAATCAGCTCTTCTTTGGCGGCGTCCCACCCGGCCTTTTTCATGGCCTCCATTTTCTTCTTCTGCGCCTCCTTCGCGAAGTCTTGCGCCTCCTTCGCGCCCTTCTGCTCCGGCTCTGCCTCAGCCCTATTCCACTCTTCGTATAGTTTTTCCGCGATTTTTGCCACGTTCGGATTCACGGCCTCAACACCCTGCCTCCCCCGAGGTAGTGCGTCCTGCCACAGACCTACGTCTTTAAGCAATTTGTTTAGCTCCGCCGCCTTCGCCGCCTTCGTCTCCACCGCCGCATTCGGCTTCGCCACTGCCGGCTTCGCCGCATTCGGCTTCGCCACTGCCGGCTTCGCCGCCGCCGCCGCCGGCGCTTCGAGCGCTGCCTCCGTTGCTTTTACCTCCGCATTTGCTTTTGCCACCTCCGCCTTCGCCGCATTCAATTGCTTTTGAGTAGTTTCAGCTTTGGCGCCCAGCTCATTATTTGTTCCATCGGCGGCGAATTCTTTACTAGCATCCCTTGCCCCCACCTTAGCTACATCTTCCACATCCTCCGCCTTCCGCTTCGCCAAGACCGCCTTCTGCTGCGCCGCCGCCCAATCCTCCGGCGTCTTGGCCGCCTTCACCGCCGCCACCGCCGCCGCCAACGCCTCTGCCGCCGCCGCCACTGCCTTCTCCTGCGCCTCCTTCGCCTCCTTCGCCTCATTCGCCTTCTCCACCTCCCCCACATCTTTCAAACCCCCTGTCGCAACATCTCCTGTAGCTCCACAATTCCCCATATTGATATATATATGGGTGAGAAAAGGTTTTGAGAAAATTGACTTGAAAGTGTATGTAATAGTGTAAGGTATTAAAGCAAAAAAAAAGGTGAATATGTCTATAATGATGAGCATGAACAGTGCTTTGGAGCGTGGGATGATAGTATGGGGAAAGGGATTGTGCTCAGTATTGCTAGATAGGATGTATGAGGACGGGAAGTTGAATTGTGAAGTGTCAGATGGGATGCGTTACTTGGAAGACATGGGTTTAGGGGGAAAAGTGAAGAAGGGAAAGAAGGTGAGTGTAGGAGAGACGAAGGAAGGGAAGCGTGATAAGCCAGAGGTGATATTGCCGTTTTGTGATGTGATAGAGGGAAGCTGGTGTAACGGAGTGCGTTTCAACCACGGACTGCACACACAGTGTACGAACGGAAAGGCGGGTTTAGGTGAGTATTGCAAGACGTGCGAGAAGAGCGCAGAGAACAGCGCATCTGGAAAGCCGACTTATGGAGACATCCGGGATAGGTGTAAGTTGGGGTTGGACTACCGGGATCCGAAGGGAAAGCAGACGACGTGCTATGCGAACGTAGCGGAGAAGCTGGGGATTGACTTGGAGAAGGCGAAGGCGGCAGCGGAAGCGTTTGGATGGACGATACCAGAATGCCAGTTGGTGTTGGCTGAGAAGAAACGTGGACGGCCGAAGGGTGTAGGAAAGGTGAGTAAAGGGAAGACATCGCATAACATGAGTGACCAGATAGCGGAACTAGTAGCGGAGGCAGGAGCGGAACTGCTAGGTGTGGTATCGAATGAGGATGCGCGGAAGTTTGAGTTGGAGAAGATGAAGGTGAAGGCGTTGGAAGCGAAGTCTAAGTTGGAGGCTGCGAAGAAGGCGCTGGAGGATGCGAAGATGAATACGGTAGCGGTGGTGGATTCGTCTTCAGATGAGGAGAAGCCATCTGTTCTGGAGAAGGTATTGTTAGTGGAAAAAGCGGCGAAAGAAGCGTCGGGTGAGGATTTGAAAGCGGCGAAGAAGTTGAAGAAAGCGGCGAAGAAAGCGGCGAAGAAAGCGGCGGAGAAAGCGGCGGAGAAAGCGGCGGAGGATTTGAAAGTGGCGGAGGATTTGAAAGCGGCGAAGAAGTTGAAGAAAGCGGCGAAGAAAGCGGCGAAGAAAGCGGCGGAGGATTTGAAAGTGGCGGAGGATTTGAAAGTGGCGGAGGATTTGAAAGTGGCGGAGGATTTGAAAGTGGTGGATAAGAAGGAAAGGGTTTTGACGATAGGAGAGGAGAAAGCGTTGGCGGAGGAAGCGCATGCCGAAGCGTTTGAGTCGGAAAAGGTGGTTGAAATGGAGAAGTTGGAGCAGGAAGATGCGAGTTTCAAGTTGGAGCAGTTGGAGCAGTTGGAGCAGTTGGAGAAAGCGAAGATGGATGATTTGGGGTTCGGGGAGGATTCCGAGGAAGAAATGGTGGAGGAAGCGGAGTCGGAGGAAGAGGACATTCACTTGTTGCCGGATATGCGTGTGAGGATAGACGGGGTGGAGTATTACAAGACGACGGCGTTTGGTCTGGAGAATTTCCTGTTTAGTTATCCTAGCGGGGACGAAGTGGGTGTATATAACGAGGGTACAGGGACGATAGAGGATGTGGTGTTTGAATAGGTTAGGATATAAATGTAAGTGTAATAAAAGGATATATTTTTAATCTATAAAATTGAGCTGAAACTGTATAGAGAAGGAATGAGTTATTGAAGCATTTGATAATACAAAAAGGAAAATGATGACACGTTTGATGAATAAGGATGCGGAAATAGCGGCGGCGTGGGTAAGGAGGGCGGGTGTGCGGGATAGGTTAGTGGAGGAGCTGGAAAAAGAGAACGTAGCGCTGCGGGAACGGGTTGCGGTGCTGGAAGAGGATGGTGTAGGTGTGGGGCAGGTGATTTACTTGTATCCGGATATGCGTGTAACGATAGACGAAGTAAAGTATTACAAGACGAGGGCGTATGGTCTGGATAATTTCCTGTTTAGTTGTCCTGGTGGGGTGGAGGTGGGTGTATATAACGAGGGTAGAGGGACGATAGATGGTGTGGAGTTTGAATAGGTTAGGAGAGAAATGTAAGTGTAATAAAAGAATATATTTTTTATTAGCGGTAAATGGTTATATCACCCATTTTCTTTGTATAGCAAGGAATTTTCCTAGAGTGCAGGGTGCACAGAAAGTTCCAAGGGTAGCAAGGAATTTTCCTAGAGTGCAGGGTGCACAGAAAGTTCCAAGGGTAGCAAGGATTTTTCCTAGAGTGCAGGGTGCACAGAAAGTTCTATGTGTAGCAAGGAATTTTTCCTAGAGTGGAGGGTGGATAAAAGTGTTGTAATTTTCTAGAAAATTGACTTGAAAATGTTGTAATGAGATGGAGTTAATAACGCAACTGATATAACAAAGAATTTACATCAACAACATGAAGTCCTTTAAGAAGAACAACAACAACAACAAGAATGGAAACAAGTCTTTTGCAGAGCAGAAGAAGATGTTGGAGAACTACAACAAGGTGAAGGGAGAAGAGAAAGCGAAGGAGAAGGCTTTGAAGTTTGCGCCTGCTGCGGCGGCGGCGCCTATTTGCGCTTACTGCAATAATAAGGGGCACTGGCTCAGGGACAAGAAGACGAGGCGGGTAACATGCCCGAAGCTGATGAAGAAGGAGGAGTATGCGCTGAGGAAGAATGCAGCTAAACGGGCGGCGGCAGAGTCTTGGCAGGCGCAGACTTCGGTGAAAGCCATAGAGGGTGGGGGAGGGGGAGGGTGGAAAACAACAGGTTCGAGTGATAAGACGGGAGAGGGTCACTCGAATTACAGGAAGCCGGTAGTGCAGGTGTCGAATTCATACGATTTTGGGGCGGATGAGTGGAATGAGATAGGTGCGGCGGAGGAGAGGGCCGATGAGGTGGCGGAGGCGGCGTCGGAGGCGGAGAGGGATGAGAGGGAGGCTGTGGAGAGGGATGCGAAGAAGATTGCGGAGGCGGCGGCAGCTGTAATGGGGCGTTGGAACAAGCCGCTGTCGTATAGGGGGGATGCGAAGGGGGAAGCGGTGAAGGAGGATGCGATTAAGTGTCCGGGTTGCGAGGATTGGAGTTGCCCTGACTGCAACTAGGGTATGTGGTTAGTGTATGGTTAGCGTAGTATAAGGTAAAAATAAGAATAACAAATTTTTATTGTAATAGTTTTTGTATTGGTAAAATTGAAGTGAAAATATAAATTATAATATATATTCAATATAACGATAGGACAAATAATATGAGTGTGAATAAATCAAATGGATATGATGCGGCCCTAGCCGCGGAAGAGGGTTGGTGGGAGAAGCACATGATGTTAAGGGATGCGAGGGTGATATGGGATGCGATAAAGAGGGGGATAAAACTGGGTGAGGATGAAACTATACCTGAGATTCCGATAATGTTTAGTACTCATGGAATGAATTTAAAAGAATGCAAAGAGAAGTCGAAAGAGTTGGGAACGATAGATGCGAGGGATTACATTAAAACGATAAAGAAATGAACTTAAACGATTGTGTCTATGATATAGTGTGAAGTGTGGTGGAAGGTGTGTAATACAATACAATACAAGAACGGACTTAAACGTTTGAGAGTATTGTATAGTGTAGGGGGTGTAAAAAGAATAGCACATAATGGATGTGTATTTTCGGGGGGAAATGTGGTATATATATGTGTGGTGTAAATCAAGAAAATTGACTTGAAATGGTTGGTAAGAAGGATAGGTATTAAGTCAGTAAAAGATATCTTCAACTTCAACTCGAACCAGATCAAACAAGTAAACATGTCTCTTTCCAAGCAGTCGCAGTCGCAGTCGCAGTCGCAGTCTGGGAAGGTGTTGGTAGACCACTCGGACACGAACTCAGACCCGTCGAATGGGGTGAGTTTGTGTATTCCGCGTGTGTTCAACAACATCAACTACAGGCGCATCAAAGATGTATTTATTAGGATGAATTGGGGTTACGTAGAGAGGGTGGATGTGATGCAGTTGAGGGGTTTCAAGAGGGCTTACGTTCATTTTAAGGCGGGAGAGTGGAACGTGCAGAACCCCGAGGCATCAGCGGCGCTCGAAGCGATGAAGGCGGGTGTCGATGTGCATGTTACCTATGACGATCCGTGGTTTTGGAAGATAGGTATTTCGAGGTCGGAGCGGCCCTCAGAGGCGCCGAAGCCGAAGCCGAAGCCGTCGGTGACGATAGGTAAGATGGGGGAGAGGGTAGTTTCGAAGAAGGTTGTGGTGTGTGGGGGTGCAGGTGGGGGTAGTGAGTTGAAGGGTGAAGAGAAGAGTGGTGTAGAGGAGGGTGAGGTTTCGGAGTAGGTTAGTGTGGTTGGGTGTTAGGGTAATAATAAAAGTAAAACGAAGAATAAAAAACCTTCAACATGAGTTCCCGAGCGGTCAAAGGGGTGGCACTTAAGCTGCCATGCGTAAGCTTCGTGGGTTCGAATCCCACCTCATGTACCTCCGCTATAGTCTAGTTGGTCAAGATACCACGCTTTCACCGTGGAGCCCCGGGTTCAAATCCCGGTAGCGGAAACCGTCTCTATGGCCTAACGGATAGGGCGCCTGTCTACGGAACAGGAGATTTTGGGTTCGAATCCCAATAGAGACTTGCGATGTGGCGCAGAGGAAGCGCGTGTGGCTCATAACCACAAGGTCCAGGGATCGAAACCCTGCATCGCAAAAAAACCTTGGTAGCTCAGTTTGGTAGAGCGCACGCCTTTTAAGCGTGTGGCCGTGGGTTCGAGCCCCACCCAGGGTGTGCACATAAGTGCCATTTTCCTTTAGCTCAATCTATGGTAGAGCGCTGTCAAGAACAGAGATACGGGTTCGAATCCCGTAAGGAACGCAAGAGAACACTTGTTAACAAATCACAAATATGAATATCCAAGTGGTCTAAGGATATCGCCAGTTGGTGGTAGTGTCTCGTTGATTCAAGACATTCGTTGGTTCGAATCCAACTTCATATATCCGGGACCGTCCCCAAATGCTCGTGTAGCTCAGTTGGCAGAGCGTGGGTCTTATGATAATTATAAGAAAGCCCAAGGTCGCGGGTTCAAGCCCCGCCTCGAGCATCCTTTTTTTTAAATGTTTTTAATATTTTTAAAGCATGTATGGCCGAGCGGTCTAAGGCGTCAGGTTTAGGCCCTGATGTGTTCGCACACGTGGGTTCGAATCCCACTACATGCAAAGCTCCGGTAGCTCAGTTGGTAGAGCGCAACCCTAATAAGGTTGATGTCGTGGGTTCAATCCCCACCTGGAGTACGGCGGTGTGGTCTAGTGGTTTATGACTGTGGTCTTTGAATCCATAAGCCCGGGTTCAATTCCCGGCACTGCCCTTTTCTTCGTTAGCTCAATTGGTAGAGCGTCCGACTGTTAATCGGGAGGTCGGCGGTTCAATCCCGCCACGAAGAGTTGCCCGACGGGGTTTAAATACGTACTGTGAGTTAGTATAGTGGTAGTACTACGCGTTGTGGCCGTGTCAACCCCAGTTCGATTCTGGGACTCGCCAAAATTTCTGGTTTCGGTTGACACATTTAGGGCATTAAAATATTATACTTAATAAAAAAAAATATTATTTATAAATTATATAATGGAAGAGAAAAAAAAGACGTATCAGGTCTTTAAGAGCAAGCGGGAATGGGATAAGGGGGAGAAGAATAGTTCAATGCGTTATTGGCTTGGTTTGTTAAATGGCGCCTCCTCTTCGGCCGGAAGAAGTTAGTATTTGAAATTTATGAGAGATGTCGAGAACCCTGATGGATTAACGAAAAGAGCTGTAGGAAAAGTCCTACAAAATATAAATGACAAATATGGGAAAAATGGGAAAAATCCCTACAATGATGAGGGAGCATATGATATAATACATCAAATATTAGACAAACTGCCTACGGACTCCCCCGCATTGACCGCCGACACACTGCCTCCGTTCCAGGAGGGCGAAGAAGGCCTAGCTGGACGTGCTGCCCGCAGCAGAAGAGGACGTCGCAGCAGAGGACGCCGCAGCAGAGGACGTCGCAGTAGCAGAGGACGTCGCAGCAGAGGACGCCGCAGCAGAGGACGCCGCAGCAGAGGACGCCGCAGTAGCAGAAAACGCAGCCGTTAAGTTATAGTATAATATAAACAAGTCAAATTTATATATATGTCCGCGTGGCCTAATGGATAAGGCGTTAGACTTCGGATCTAAAGATTGCGGGTTCGAATCCCGTCGTGGACTGTAAAGCCATTTCTCGTTTTTTAACCCATTTCTGAGTTGGGTTCAAATGCTAAATTATATGATAAATTGAATTTTTTATAAACAGTTATTCTGTAACAAAACACAGTAATAGATATGGTGCAAAAGATTCATATACCTATATCAATTAGCGTATGGTCTATTATGGGCGCAATATGTTTATTGTGCTTAATAGCATGTATTCATTCTGTATGTCGTCATCGCATCCTAAATAATCTGCCTTTGGCACGGGAAATAGAAACAGAACAAATAATCGTCGCCATAGAGGTTTGAATGGACGCATTACCCCATTTCTCATTATGTCACCCATTTCTGATTCAGATTCAAATGCTAAATACAAGTGTGTATTTTTAATATGGTTATATAATATAAGTATGAGACTGTATAAGAAAAGACCACGTAAGAAAACTATACGCAAACATAAGAAAACTATACGCAAACATAAGAAAAGAACACGGCAGCATAAGAAAAGAACACGGCAGCATAAGAGAAAAAAGAACAACAAAGGGGGGGAGGGAATCAGATATCAATTATTTACAGATGTAGACGACACATTACATCCAGCTGGATACGCCGCTCTGGGGTGGTTTGAAATAGCCGGCGTAGATAGAGAAGGCGACAGAAGCGAATACTATCCGTGTGCAAAAGAATTACATCAGTGGTTTAATAATGAGTTTGGATTACCAACAGTAATCGTAAGCGCGAACCCGAAAACCAGCGCAGAAAGTGGTAAGATGAAATTTGCAGAGGCCCTGGAAATGCCACCAGAGGCTATAGAATACATGGGTGGTGAAAAAATAGCTTCCACTATGTCTGTGCTTGAAAACCTGATGCCAACAGTATCGGCGTCTATATTTAGACGGGGTGTAGATATGAGAGAGAATATACATTATAATCGCATGGCACGAGTTAAAATCGAACACATAACCAAAAAAGTTATGGAGATGAGAGAAAAACTAGGAGAAGAGAATTACCGCGCCATATGGATAGGTGATAACGGACAAGGGGATTTGCTTGCAGCTAATGAGCTATTAGAACAGGGGTTAATTTACGCGGCACTCATTCATCACGTAAACCCCCAAAAAAAATCAGGAAAGGGGACCAGATGGTACGCTGAAGGTATGTTATTCCCGTTTGAAAACTATTTTGACGCAATAAACTGGTTAAGAAGATTTACTGGATTAGAAAGTTTGAATATTTGTCAAGAGTTGCCACCCCCTTCGCGGCACAGACTCAAAAGACAGGACTCATTTGAAGGTGCCGTTTCACCTCTATACCAAGGAAAGGTATTAAGAAGACCATCGAGAATAGCACCGGGAGAGGTTGATGATGATGAGAAAAAAGAATAATCTAAAACTAATTAAAACTAATAACATATGTTTTTTAATGAACAACCCATATTATTTATTTGAACAATTGCCGTTATCTGGTGATAATATATCACATATATTATCATTTATTAGACCACAACACCCGCTAATATATAGCATAAAAACCAACTTTATGCGATGCAGTAAATGTCGTGATGTAGTGCAAGCATGCGACGGTCAAATAAAACTACGCTATTACACCATATCAACAGGATGTGGTAACTGTGGGAAAGTAGGGAAAGTCATATGTAAGTATTGCCCGATAGAAGACAATTGTAATTGCGATTCTGATAACAACTCCTGGTATTCTTGGTTCTCTTTTTAAATGTTTATATAATATATAACATGTTTTATGGAGGAGAGCTGACCAATGACGAGATTGAAGACCGCATGGAAGCGTTGCCTGAGGGCGATGCAGAACGATTGGCACTGTTTAAGATTTGGGGGAAGCGCCAGCCGCGTTATATGTTTTCAGAAAAGCAAGACCTCAAGTCCTACGGCCTGCCTAAGAAGGGAGTGAAGCCCGCCGCCCAGGGCGTCAAACACGCATACGACCGCGACAGAGAAGACACTAATATTGAAATGATGGAATTGCGGGATAATCGAGGCGAAGGGAAACGAAAGTCGAGACGCAATAAGAAGAGAAAGTCGAGACGTATCAAGAAACGAAAGTCGAGACGCAATAAAAAGAGAAAGTCGAAACGCAATAAGAAAATAAAGACTAGACGTAAGAAGAGAGGACGGAAATAATAACGATTTTAAAAATGAAATGGAGAGAAAATGTTAGATAATAATATGGAGGAAGTTGAATATGATGAATTGGAAACATGTGAATTAAGTGAAGACGAAAAGGAATTAAGTGAAGATGATGTGGAAGTGGATCACGATTGCCCGTATTACGTATTAAATTGTCACATATCATTATTAAGTTTAATGTGTTGCTTTTTTTACACCGAAGACTAGTGCTTTTCTCTCCGTTTATTCATATATTTGTATGATAATACTGATATGATTGGAGAGAAACTACACGATAATATTAAATGTAACATGTTGTATTTAATATTATCATACACTTTCTCTCCATTTTCATTATAAATGGGATACAAAGTTAAATCATATTTTAATGTGTTGCTTTTTTAAAACATAATACTGATAAAAATGGAGAGAAACTAAACGATAATGGATAAATACAACATGTTACATTTAATATTATCATACACTTTCTCTCCATTTTCATTATAAATCTGATACAAAGTTAAGCGTGAATTTAATAATATAAAAATACCTTAATAGTTAAAATGACGAAAAACAAAAAAAAAGGAACTGGTAGGGTAAAACGAGATATTGTTTATCGCACTAAACAGGAGAGACAAGCAAAAGTAAAGGACATAATCACAAAATTAACCGAACTTCAACTAAACATAAAATATGAACCAATACAAAAATTATTTGAATTATTTAAAGAATATATAAACGAAGGTCGACATATAGATGTTAATATCCCGTTCCCAGATATTAATAGAAGAATAAAAGGAGTATTAGCTATTTCAATAAGAGAGGAAGTATGGGTTAATTTAAAGAATGAAAGATTTGATTAAACAATAAGTATTAGTAAAATTGAACTGGTTATGTAAACATGGATATATTGTAATTAACACGGTTAACATGGAGTCAGCACGGCCCCGCAAAACGGTTATGATTGAGAAGCCCACCGTTGAGGATTATATGCGATGGCAGCGTTCATTCAGACAGTTTGAGCCAATAGAATTGACCCCGGAAGACAAAGCGTGGAAAGTGGAGTGGAAAGAACAGCAAGATCATTTGGCACAACAGGACTCACTTCCTAACCCACGCACATGTGCGTCATGGATTGAACCCGACCTTACATTTGTTATGCGGGTATCAATACTCGACCAATAAATGTGATACTTTTCTACAAAATTGACTTGAAAGTGTTGTTAATAGAGAGAGTTATTAACACAAAGAACTAGTAAGATGATGACTACGCGGGACAAGACGATTCAAGAGGAAGGGAAAGATGGCGGTTACCCGTCTTTTACCGCCAAAGAGCGGAGTTACTATACAAGGCAGCAAGAGAAGGCCCTGTATAACTCACCCGAAGAGGAGTATGACGCGGGAAAACAGCAGTTGAAACGGTGCACCAAATGCTCCGAAGAGAAGGAAAACACGCTTAGAAATTTTGCAGGAAACACAAGCGGGACGGACGGATTCATGGCCCCGAAGAAGGGTACAAAGAAGGGTGTTCGGAGGTTGAGACCCGAATGCCGCGATTGCGGATCGAAAGTGGCAGCCGGTAAAAAGGTTGCGATGGCGTTTGCCAAAGAGAATGACATACCGTATAAAGCGCCCGCACATTCGGTGTGCGCGATATGTGGAGGCGGACGGAAGGACGGAGACGAACTGGTGTGGGATCATGACCACAAAAAAAACGTGTTTCGTGGCTATTGTCACAACTCATGCAACCGGTCGGTGGGGGTTTTGGGAGACGATGTTGAGGGTTTACTGAGAGCTCTGAACTATGTGCTTGAAACGGAACCTTGTAGATTGGTTCAAAACAAAGACGGATTACTAGAGATAGTATAACTAATAACACCATTACATTTTTATTTCTAAACTATTTTTTGTAAAATCCGATACTTGGATAACTTGTAATACTTATCGAGCAATTCTATACCTATAAATTTCCTATTGGTGTTAATACAACCTATACCAGTAGTCCCTGAACCCATAGCATTATCCAACACGGTCTCCCCTTCATTAGAATATGTTTTAATAAGATGCTCTATCAATAATACAGGCTTTTGCGTTTCATGAATGGTATCATTTTCTATACTAAACTCCAATATCTCATTTGGATAATTTTTAAATTTTTGAGTATACTCGCTATCTCCTGTCAACTTGTTATTTGGACCGAGGTGATGCAACTGGTTAAGCATTTTCCCTATTCTTTTAGCACTATTCTTTTTTTTAATATTAACTGGTTCAAGTCCTTGCGGGTTATACGTCATGTTTCCTTTTTTTTTGGATGCGGCAGCGGCGCCACCTTTGGAAAATACACATATATCCTCTGTGCATCTCATAGGTCTATAGTTGGCTAATAAGAATTGTGTGGTCTTGTTTTTTTTCCAAATCATATTGTATTTAAACCACTCGTAGTTAGATGACACCAGCATACTAGTAAACGGTTGTTGCCCGAACAACAAGATTGAACCAGATGGCTTTTTAACGATCCTTTTATAGTGAGCCCATAAACTCTTGATATCAATAACGGTATCCCATTTACATTTTGTGGTGCCATACGGTAAGTCACATAATACCAGATCTACAGAATCATCGGGTATCAACTTCATTTTTTCAATACAATCACCGTAATACAACTTCATGTCATCAGTAAGATAGTCATCGGTAGATAACTTGTCTATGTCGTTAAGCGTCTGTTCTTTTTCTCTTTTTAATTCACTACGTTTTTGTTTTGCTGATAACATTATATATATAACATAACTTGAATTTAATTGATTTTAAATCAATTTAATTCAACCGACAGAAAAAAATTACTTCGTTGGTAATTATTTTTCTTCTCAATAATAATTATTGAGGCCCCCTACCATAATAGGAGTTTATTTGTAAGACTGTTATGGTGCTATCTTTCTTATACCGGTGTCTCCCCTGGTCTTTCTATTTCTCGTGCTTTTAATTCTAGGTGTATGGTATTTATGCAAAGTCACCATCCCTGAATTAATCATTAAGTTATGCTTGGCGCCATAACAGGTTTGATTCCTAATACAACCTCGGGGGGAGGAATCGGGGCTCTGTGATTGGACCCGCCGGGGGTGGTGTTGTTATTTGGTCTTCAAGTTGTCTTCTTGGTTAATGGATTTGGTCTTCAAGTTGTCTCTTGGTTAATGTTCTCTATTAACAACACTTTCAAGTCAATTTTCTAGAAAAGTAGCACATTTGTTATGCTTAAATAAATGGGTTTCTTATAAGACCGTTGTATGTTATAAATAAATGATGTTTTTGTGCCCGTATTTACGTTATGAGGACAAATGTGCTACTTTTCTAGAAAATTGACTTGAAAGTGTTGGCATGAGATAGAGTTATTAACGCAAAGATAATAACAAAGAACAACACCTACAACACCCACAACTACTACTAAGACTATGGCTACGCAGTGCGAAACGATGATGGTGGGAGCGGTCCACAAGATGATCCAGCAGACGATTGCCCACCTGGAGAATAACGACATGCTCAAGGTTTCGAAGGAGGAGGCGCTGGCTCTTTTCGATATCGTGAAGCGGAAGGGCAAGTCGGGGCGCCCCGCGGTTCTCCTTGACGAGGCGCAACTCCTGGCCAAGGCCGAGGAAAAGTCCGCGCTCAAGGCGCAGAAGGCCCTGGAAAAGGAGGCGCAGAAGATCGCGAAGGCTGAGGCGAAGGCTGAGGCGAAGGCTGAGGAGAAGGCGGAGAAAGATGCGTTGGCGGCGGAGGAGAAGGCGGAGAAAGATGCGTTGAAGGCTGCGGCGAAGGCCGAGAAAGATGCGTTGAAGGCGGAGGAGAAGGCCGAGAAAGATGCGTTGAAGGCGGAGGAGAAGGCCGAGAAAGATGCGTTGAAGGCGGAGGAGAAGGCTGAGAAAGATGCGTTGAAGGCGAAGGAGAAGGCGGAGAAAGATGCGTTGAAGGCGAAGGAGAAGGCGGAGAAAGATGCGTTGAAGGCTGCGGCGAAGGCGGAGGCGAAGGCGGAGGCGAAGGCGGAGAAAGATGCGTTGAAGGCGAAGGAGAAGGCGGAGAAAGATACGTTGAAGGCGAAGGCGAAGGCGGCTGCGAAGGCGGAGAAAGAGGCGGTTAAGGCTATGAAGAAGCTGGAGAATGAAGCCGCCAAGGCGGAGAAAGACCTGGCTATAGCTTTGGCTGGCTTGAGCGCGCGCCCCAGAGGAAGATCCCCTAAGGGACAGGTCTGGGACGAAACTGAAGGGGGGTGGGTAGAGAAACTGACGCTTGAATAGAACTGATATAACTTAATAAAACAACAAAAAGGCAAAGTCCTTTTTTTTGGAGAGAAAAGATTATATTTATACTCTATATATGGATTTTGTGGGAGTATTTATAGCCATTTCTTTAGTCGCAAGCTTATACCTTTCCATAACGGAACCATTCCGAGGTCATCGTCGTCATCATGGTATGCATCGCGACAGACATCGCAGGGGGTGGGGTGGAGGTGGAAGATTTAACCCGAGTCGCTATGTCAGACAATTAAGGAGACATGGTTCTTTTTGGAACGGAGTAAACATTTGGCCGACATCTTGGTATCGATGGGCTGTACCATGTAATTGTAAAAGAGGATGCACGCCCGACGGGTGTGCTTTCCCAGGCAACGGTCCCAACGATTGCGTATGGGCTTCCGATTGTAATTGCTGTTAATACCATTATATTTTTTATTACCCATATCTCATTTTGTCACCCATTTCTACGAGATCTCTGCTAAATAGGCCGGCTGCACCCGTGATACGTGCTGAAGCCATTCTCTCTCTCTCTCTCTTCTCTTCTCTGTCTGTCTCTCTTTGACCTGCCTCGCGGCGGCTAGTAGTGACGGACGGACCAAAGGGGTCGGAGGCGTCGGGGCTTCTGCCGTGGCCTCCCCCTTCAGCAACGCCTGTGCCCATTCGTCCATCTCTTCGTTCTGTGCCTTCGCCAGGTTCTCCAGCCTGTCTCGCCTGTGCTGCAACGCCGTTCGGTCGATACTTATGTAGCCCCTCCCTCCCGTCCTCCTCCACTCCCTCTCTAGTCTCTCTCTCTCTCTCTCTCTCTCTCTCCCTCCTTCTTCCCCTTCCTGCTCGTCTTCTTCGCCTCCTTTTTCGTCTTCTTCGTTCCAACTTATGATATCCTTGATGGGTGCGGTGGCGGTGGCGTGCCCTTGGCTATTCTTGATCGGCACATCAGGTCCACCAAAGCGATTCGCGGGCCCAAAAAACATATCTTCAGGGATCGCCTTTTCCTTCTCCGGCGCCATCACTCGTTTCCTCGAGGACGGCAAGGACGACAAGGCACCTCGCTTCACCCCCCTCCCCCCCGCAAACCTCTTCGTTTTCTCGAACCTCTTCGTTTTCTCGAACCTCTTCGTTTTCTCGAACCCAAACCTCTTCGTTTTCTCGAACCTCTTCTATGTCTGGTCCTCTTTCTTCGATATCTCCGAATAACCATTATAATATATTAAAAGATAAAATATTATATTTTTACTTTTATTTATGACCCATATTTTTTATCTTGAGCCTCTTCGTTTTCTCGATCCCGAGCCTCTTCTACGGGATCCTCTTCCTCTTCTACGTGTTCCTCTTCTACGTGTTCCTCTTCTACGTGAGCCTCTTCTACGTGATCCTCTTCTACGTGTTCCTCTTCTACGTGAGCCTCTTCTCTTAGTGCCTCTTCTCTTAGTTCCTCTTCTCTTAGTGCCTCTTCTCTTAGTGCCTCTTCTACGGGATCCTCTTCTACGTGTTCCTCTTATACCTTCACCATATGCCATATTTTCATCTTCAATTTGCTGCTCGGCGTTTTCAATACAATCTTCACACTCTCCCTTAAAATCCCCATCTGCATCTTTTTCGACATCCTGTCCGCAGTTTTTACACGGGCGTGTATTTTTGGTTAATTTCCTCCACATTTTC
>ENA-ORXF01001278-ORXF01001278.1-marine-metagenome-genome-assembly--contig:-NODE-1278-length-16493-cov-8.110380_pt1 | contig 16493 bp, 25 predicted proteins | sample MGYA00237864_ERZ511476 | MGnify/ENA primary metagenome ERZ511476 (study PRJEB26306, sample SAMN06343908) | marine metagenome | isolation source: coastal waters | place: Atlantic Ocean: West Antarctic... | reverse complement strand
AAGGATTCTGATCCTATTCAAGATTATTTAAAAAAGGAAGATTATAAATTTAACAAATATAAATAAATAGAGTTATGAATTATTGGCAAGTAGACGTAAAGTTAACAATGGAACACGAAAGTGGTAAAATCCAAAAAGTAACAGAAAAATATTTAGTAGATGCTGTTTCACCAACAGACGCAGAAGCAAAAGTATTTAAGGATTTTGAAGGAGAAAGTAATTTTTCAATTACTAAAATAGCAAAAACTAAAATTATTAAGATAATTGCCTAATGGGGGGACAAACAAAATTAGATTTTGGGTTTTCTAAACTACCAAAATCATCAGACGTACCTTTTGTTAATGAAGTAGAAATATTTAATCAAACATTCGGTAAACCAAATGCTTATGAACCAACCATACCCGAAAAGAAAGAGTGGCAATTTGTATACGACTTTGTACTTGAGGAACTTGAAGAATATAGACAAGCTTGCGAAAACGGAGACATCGTGGAAATTTTGGATGCTTTGTGTGACCTTACTTATGTTACCACTGGGAACGGTACTATGTTACATGGTCTTAAGGATAAGATATGGCCCGCGTATCAAGAAGTACAAGCAAGTAATATGTCAAAATCTTGTAAGACTGAAGAAGAAGCCTTGGAGACTATCACCCTCCGCTCTAAAGAACAAGCTGAGCCATGCCATCTTGAAAAAGTAGGTGATTATTGGGTTGTATATAGAACAAGGGATAGGAAGGTAATGAAAAATATAAATTACTTCAGACCTAATTTAACCCAGTTCTTTACAACTGATGAATTAGCTAAAAATTATCTAGCAGAAACAATTATATAAAACTTAGGCTCCCGTAGGGAGCCTTCGTATATTTACATAAATAAAAGGGTTATATGTATAAAAAATGTTATAAAGGTAAAAAATTAGGTACCAACTTATGGGAAATGCATTTGTGGGAATCAGATGGTGAACATAAGGTTGTCCCTTACGAAGATATAGCTTATGTCGAAGATGATAACAGCTATACTTGCCAGGGGATTAATGGTGAAAACTTAAGACCAACTTCTAAATGGTTTTTTAACAGGAATAGACCCGAAAAAAATACACCAAACTTACATTTCCACGATATGAATACCCATCAAAAATTCCTTATTGAACAATATGGAACTGATGATAAACCATCAACTGGACATCAGGAATTATTTTATGATATTGAATGTGAGATAGGAGGTGCATTAACCGAAGATTATATAGCAAGTGCCCCTATGCCTATTACCTCAATAGCATTTTGGCACAAACAGTCGGATAGTTGGGGGTGTTTAATTTTAGATCCTAAAGGTAAAGTACCAAAACAAACAGAAGGAAAAGTTGTTTTACCTTTTAAAACTGAAGCTGAATTATTAATGTATTGGGTTGGTATTATACAAGACATCAGACCCGATATTTTGATTGGGTATAATAGTGATTACTTTGATAACCCTTACACTTATTATAGAATTTGTAATGTCTGTGGTAAAGACGTTGCGGATCAAATGTCTCCCCTTTATGGTATTATAAACGAACCAGTTACTTCTAAAAAATATAGTCAATACTTTTATAAATCTAATATGTTTATTGAGATTAAAGGTATTGAGTCTTTAGATTACATTCGCTTACATAAGAAATATAGTTGGAAGGATGAACCAAGTTGGAAACTAGATGCTATTGGGGACAAATATACTGGGGTAAAAAAGATCGAATATGATGGTAACTTAAATGACTTATATGAGGATGATATCAATAAGTTTGTTGAATATAACTTTCGAGATGTAGAAATCCTAAAACTATTAGATGAAAAACTACAATACCTTGCACTAACAAAAAATATTTCCCATAAGGGTAAACACAATTATAGTGAAGTATATTTTAATAGTGTAACCCAAGACGGAGCAATTTCAGCTTACTTGTTATCCCAAGGTATTATACCAAATAATAAAGAAAGAAACCCACAGAAGAAACAAGGGTATGCAGGTGGTTGGTTATTTTGCCCTACAGCAGGTTTATACAAGTATATGTTTGATGAAGATTTAACATCACTATATCCTTCAATTATAATGACTATTAATATAGGTAAAGAAACATATGTTGGTAGAATTATAGACCCAAGTGAGGGGGGAGATAGAAACAATCGTTTAGGATTAAATGATTTGTTAGCTATGGATCCAACACAACCCTTAATATTTGAAACTACAGCAGGTATCCAACAACGTTGGGAGGTAGGTAAAATTATTAAAGCAGTTAAAAAAGGTAAATATGCCGTAGCAGCAAATGGTGCTTTTTTCTCCACAGGTAAAGAATCAGTACTATCTACTATTTTAAATAAATGGTTTACAGAAAGGGTTATGTATAAGAATAAAATGAAAGATGCATATAAATCAGGAGATAAAGAAGGAGGAGAACACTACCACTTGATGCAATATACAATGAAAATTTTATTAAATAGTTTGTATGGTGCTACTGCTCTACCTTCATTTAGATATGGTATGAATTATGCTATTTTAAGTGAATCTATTACATTATCAGGTCACCGGATTATACAAGAAAGTGCATTAGCAGCAAATCGACATATGAATAAAATTATGCGAAGTGGTGAGTTATCAAAAGAATTTAAAGAATCGTTAAACATATAAACCCGCGCAAACCAAGAGGTAATGCGTTAAACGCGCGTAAAATGCGCATAAATCACATAATATTATGGCACTTAAAAAACAATCTATTAGAAAAAACCAACATATTACCTCTGAAGGCATAACAATCCCCAAAGAGGAATTAATTTTAAGAAGTGAAAGTTGGTCTGAACCCCAAATAAACTTTTTTAAAAAAATGATAAAACAGGGTGGAGAGTTTAAAGTGGCTGGAGTTAAGTATAATGTAACCCTTGATGAAAGAAATGATGTAGATTCTAAAGGAGAAAGACCAAAAACAGTAGCCAAAATCCCAGGAGAAAGAACATTTTAAAACCAAACATATGTTAGTAGAAGTATCAAACGGAGAATTATTAGATAAAATTTCAATTTTAGAAATAAAAATGGAAATGATTGAGGATAAAGAAAAATTAGTCAATATCCACAAAGAATTTAATACCTTAAACCCTTTAGCTAAAGAACTATTTGAAAACCATGATGGTCAACTCCAAAACCATTATCTTGAATTAGCACATATTAATAGCCAACTTTGGGATATAGAGGATTGGATTAGAGACTGCGAACGTGAAAAAATATTTGACAAAGAATTTGTAGAACTAGCTCGTTCTGTGTATATTGCCAATGATAAGAGATGTGAAGTTAAAAAATTAATTAATATTTTAACATCATCAGGATTAGTAGAAGAAAAATCATATAAAGAATATTAATGAAATATTTAGAAGAAACACCTTGGTTTATTTGTGATGATGGTGATGTTAACTATTGTGCTTACGTCGACACCGACTCTAATTACTTTAATGCTGAACCCTTATTGTTACATTTATATCCTAACTTTGAAGAATTCGAAGGTACTGAAAAGGATAATATATTAGAAAAAGTAGCATTAAAATACCAAGATATCATTACAGAGCACTATGATAAATTAGCAAAAGAATGTTTCAACGTTGAATCCCATAGACTAGAAATGAAGACTGAGGCTGTTATCCGTTCAGCCTATTTTAGAAACACACGAAGGTATGCTCAGTGGATTACAAAAGTAGAAGGTATTGCAAAAGAATCATTAGATATTAAAGGGTTAGAATTTATGAAAGCTAATTTCCCACCAATATTAGGGGAATTTTTTAATAAAATACTACATCAAGTATTAAAGGGTGAACAAAAAGATGTAATAATCTCACAGGTAAAGGTATTTAAGAAAAAAATATTAGATGGTACTATTTCATTATCACAACTAGGAAACCCAACATCCGTTAAAAAAATAGGGAAATACTCAGGCCGTAAACCAAGAGCAGGGGAGATTTTTACAGAAATAATACAAGTAGCAAGTACGACTCCTGGTGTAAATAGAAAACAAGGAGCACCAGCCTCAGTTAGGGCGTCTATTAAGTACAATGATTTACTAAGATTTTGGGAATTAGATAGAAGTCACAATTTAATTACAGATGCGGATAAAATTAAATGGGTATATCTAAAAGACAACCCATACAAGATTGAAGCGCTTGCCTTTTTAGAATATGATATGCCTAAAAAAATAGAAGACTTCTTAGCAAAATTTGCAGACAGAAATATGATATTTGAGTCTATACTCTTAAACAAACTAGAAGGTTTCTTTAGCGATTTACAGTGGAGTTTTGATATAAACCCTTACGTAAATGCTTTAGATTCTTTTGAAATATAAAAATAACTTCGTATATTACAACTATGATAAATAAAAACCTATTAGCTTCATTTATTTCAAAGTATTACTTAAATGGAAGATTTAACCAAGTAAAATGGAGAATCAAAGATAATACCTTAACAGTATTTGCTGGGGAATCAGGACGTGCCTGTAAGGTAGAGTTAAAAGACTTCGAATTACCCGATAGTGAATTGGGTGTTTTTGATACAAATAAACTTAGTAAACTAATATCTATTACTAGTGGGGAGTTACTTGTTACCTGTGAAACACAGGGGGCATTATCTCAAAAATTAAATATTGCGGATTTAGGGTTTGATGTTAGTTACTCATTATCTGATCCTTTAATTATCCCTAAAATAAAATTTTATAATGATCCTGAAACTTGGGAGATGGAATTAGATTTAACTACGGTTGATATGGATAGTTTAATTAAAGCAAAAAATGCACTAGCTGATTATAATTACTTTACCCTTAATGCTGTTAATAATGAGGATGGGGATATAATAAGTGAATTTACATTCGGTGATGGGAATAATTATTCAAATAAAATCCAATACAAGATTCAAGGTAAAATTGATAAAGGTTTATTAGGTACCCCAATACCTTTTGATGCTAACTTATTTAAAGAAATATTGAACTCAAACAAAGAAATGACAACATCTACCCTTAAACTATCAGATAGGGGAATGGTAAAACTAGAATTTGTATCTGATAATATATCAAGCACTTACTATATAGCAAGAAATGAAAGAACAGATTAATTTTTTAGACAGCGACCCTAAAGGAGATTTTGGGTTTAGGAGAACAAATGAATTTCCACTAAGCAAAACCACTACTAAAAGATTTTTTGTAGTTGATAATGTATTTGAAGACCCCCATAAAGTTAGAGATTATGCCTTAAGTCAATGGTTTTATGATGATGAAGGGTATTTAGGTTTAAGAACTAGAAAACAACATTTTTATGATGGTTTAAAAGAACTTTTTGAAGAGGTTATAGGAAAAGAAATTACAAAATGGGAAGATTATTCTATGAATGGGAGATTTCAATCTCATAAAGCAGGAATAAGTGCTGTATACCATGCTGATAATCAGATGTGGGCGGGTGCTATATATCTTAACCCTAATGCACCTTACGAGGCGGGTACCTCATTCTACGCTTATACAAAAACAGGAGCGAGACATGATTCTGAAGATTTAAAATTATTCGAAGGAAATACTTTTGTAGATTCAACTCCATATTCTGAAGTTGATAAGGTAGGAAATGTGTTTAATAGACTAGTAATTTGGGATGCCAACTTATGTCACGCTGCTCCTGTTTATTTTGGTCATGATGTAAGTACCGCAAGGTTAACACAAGTATTCTTTTTTGATACAAAGGAATAATTTTATATATGTATACACGAATTTAATATTGTAGCTAGGGCACGCTGTTATATTCAAATAAAATAAATCGAGAGCTTCGGCCTCACAAAACCAAATGATATGAGTACATTATTCAATGAACAATCAAAGTTCGACTTACTATTCCGTAATCTTTTCAAGACAGACGGAGTTTTCCAACCAACAACGTTCGAAAACAAACAACCACACCCTATAGATATTTATTATGACGATGAAGGACTTCATTTTGAAGTTGCCTGTACTGGTCTAACTAAAAAAGATATTCAACTAGAAATTGATGGAGATCTTTTAAAAATTATCTATGATAAACCAACCGAAGAAGAAGAAGATTACACAGGCTATATCTATAAGGGATTAGCTAAACGATCTTTTAACTTAGGTTATAAAGTAGCAGCTAAATTCGAACTAGAGAAATTAGAGGCAGAAATGAAAGATGGTTTGCTCCATTTATTTATTCCAATCGCGGAATCCAAAAAAGCAAAAACAATCAAAATAAAATAAAATAAAAGTTTTACCAAAAAAGCGTGTCCTAGCGCAATATTTTTCGTATATTTACGTCAAATAAAAACAGTTATATATGACTACAAAAAGAAAATCAATTTCGACTATCACCGATCCTTTATTGGAACCATTTTTTATTACAAGAGATGAGTACAGCTATGCAGTTAAACAAAACGTAACTTCAGATGCTAACCATTTTAGATCTAAGGGTAACGCTAAAACGTATGAAAAAACTCTTTATTACTATTCAAATTTTTCTCAAGCCATTGCTAAAATTGCCAAATTAAAGGCAGATACAGATGACTTTGATAGTTTAGAGGGATATATTAACAATTATGAATCAATTAGTAACCAAATTAAAACTTACACAGATGGGATTAGAAGCGCTATTTAACGCAGTTATTGTCAAACCTATTGAGGCCGAAGAAACCACTTATGGTGGTATTATCGTTCCAGATTTAGGTAAAGAAAAAAATGAAACAGGTGTTGTTGTATCCGTAGGACCGGGACAAAACACACAAATGGGTAACTTCTTAGCAACTACTTTAAAAGTAGGAGACAGAGTTGTATTACCAACAATGGGATTCACAAAATTACCTCACGATGGTGAAGAATATTATGTAGGACCTGAAAATCAAATCTTAGCAAAAATAACAGACAATGAGTAAACAAGTAGAATTAGGCTCAACAGCCAGAGAAAACCTAGTAAAGGGGATTGATATCCTAGCAAATGCTGTAGTATGCACACTAGGACCAAATGGTAGAAATGTAGTCATTTCACATCCAAACCAAGCACCTCAATCAACAAAAGATGGAGTTACAGTTGCTAAATCTATTTCATTAGCAGATCCCCAACAAGAATTAGGGGTACAATTAGTGAAACAAGCAGCTATTAAAACAGCTGAAAAAGCAGGAGATGGTACTACAACTTCAACCTTATTAGCCCGTGAAATGGTAAAAGCAGGTTTAAACGCTTTAAATAATGATGAGAATGCGGTACAAATTAAAAGAGATATTGATGCCGCTGTTAAACAGGTAGTAGCTAATCTAAAAAATAACATATCAGAAGATATTTCATCTGAGGCACAATTAGAACAAGTAGCAACTATTTCAGCTAATAATGATCCAGAAGTTGGAAAATTAATTGCTACTGCTATTGATAAAGTAGGTATGGAAGGTGTAGTACATATTGAAGAATCACGTACTGGAGAAACAATGTTAGAAACAGTTGAAGGTTTACAATTCGAAAGAGGATATAAATCACCATATTTTGTTACTGATAACAATTCTATGACTGCTACTTTAGATAACCCCTTAATTCTTATTGCAGATTCTAAATTAACACAAGTAAAAGAATTATTACCTGTTTTAGAAGCAGTATCATCTCAAGCAAAATCACTTTTAATTATCGCTGAAGACATTGATCAGGAAGCTTTAGCTACTTTGATTGTAAATAAAATGAGAGGTACAATGAAGGTGTGTGCTGTAAAAGCACCTGACTTTGGTGATAGAAGAAAATTAATTCTAGAAGATATAGCTATTACAACTGGAGGAGTAGTTTTTGATAAGCAAAAGGGAATGAAGCTTGATAAGTTTAGTTGGGATTGGTTTGGAGAAGCTAGAACAGCAACCATAGAAAAAGAATTAACAACTTTAGTAGATGGTAAAGGAACAGTTGAGGCAATTGAAGAACGTGTTGATGAACTACAACAACAAATTGATAAAGCTCAAACTCCATTCGAAGTAGAAAAACTTCAAGAAAGATTATCAAAATTTATTGGAGGAGTAGCTATTATCCATGTAGGTGGAAATACTGAAACGGAAATGAGAGAGAAAAAAGATAGAGTTGATGATGCATTACATGCAACAAAAGCAGCTATTGAAGAAGGTGTAGTACCAGGTGGTGGAATGGCATTATTATATGCTTCTCAAGCAATTGAAGATACAACAACAGGTGCAAAAATCGTTAAAAGAGCTTGTAAAAAACCATTTAATCAAATTTTGATTAATGCTGGTTATGATAATACACAAGCTGAAATACTGGCACAAAAATACGTTAGTGAAAATGAATTTGAAATGGGACATAATATCAAAACCGATGAAAAGGTAGATATGAAAGAAGCAGGTATAATTGATCCAACTAAAGTAGCAAGAACAGCATTACAAAATGCAGCTTCAGTAGCAGGAACAGTATTATTAACCGAATGTACTGTAGTTGATGCACCACAAGAAGATAATAACCAACAACCTATGGACCCAATGATGGGAATGGGAATGTAAATTAATAATTAATAAATAAATAAACAATGAACAAACAAGAATTATTTGAGGAAATTGAAGCGAACTTTAATACCTTAGCAGCAGAACACGTAGGATCTACAAAAGCATCTCAACAACGTGCTAGAGCAGCAGCAATGAAAATCAAGAAATTGATTACAGACTACAAGAAAGCATCAGTAGCAGAATCTAAGTAATTTAATTGGGGGAGCTTGTCTCCCCCATTTATTTTTCGTATATTTACATCATGGAAAAAATAATAAAAGAACATAAGATCTTAATTGCTCGTAGAGTACCACCAGGTGATAAATGGAGGTTAGTAGCTAATGAACCAGATGGTCCATTACATAAAACATTAACTGATTGTTTAGAAGCTTACATGGTAAAAACAGGATTTAAAGGTGAATACAGACTTGCTCCTTTAAAAAGTGAATTATATGCGATATCAACCACTGAAGAAGAAGTAATTGTAGAACCAGAAAAGAAATATTCATTATATGGCGAATACGGACAATAGTTTATTAGTAGAAAAGTATAGACCTAATGTTTTAGAAAACTATGTTGGTAATGAAAATATTAAAAAATCTATATCAAAGTATTTAGAACAAAATGATATTCAAAATTTAATATTTTATGGACCAGCAGGTACAGGAAAAACTACTCTTGCTAAACTTTGTGTTAAAAATCTTGATTGTGATAGTCTTTATATCAATGCCTCAGATGAAAGAGGGATTGAGACTATTAGGGATAAAGTACAAGGATTTGCGAGCGTCGCTTCTTTTAAACCACTTAAGGTGGTCATTTTGGATGAAGCTGATTTTCTTACTATACAAGCACAAGCTTCACTCCGTAATGTCATCGAAACTTTCTCTCGTACGACGCGTTTTATAATGACTTGTAATTTTGTAGAGCGTATTATAGATCCTCTACAATCTAGATGTCATGTATTAAAAATTGTACCCCCTTCTAAACAAGATGTAGCTAGACACTTAGCTTGGGTTTTAGGTGAAGAGAAGATAAGATTCGAAATGCAAGACTTAGTACCATTAGTTAATCAGTATTATCCAGATTTACGTAAATGTATTAATACAATACAATTATCTACAATAGATAATAATTTACATTTAGATAAATCAATACTAGTATCATCTAATTACATAGATAAAGTAATTAAAACATTATCTGGTACATTTCCAAAAGATAAACCTGGCAAGCAATTTAAGGAAATACGTCAAATTATAGCCGATGCTAATGTAGATGACTTTGATGAGTTATTTAGAGCCCTACATGATAAATCAAGCGAGTATTTACCAAATAAGGAAGGTACAGCTGCTATTTTAGTAAACGAACATCAATATAAAGCAAACTTCCGTATTGACAAGGAAATAAATGTAATGTCATTAATTCAAAACTTAATAAATAATAAATAAATAATCATGCAAAATCAACCACAACAACAAGGACCACCAATTGACTTAAAAAACACGTCAGAAATGAAAAATTCTGAAGGAGGAAGTGTATTTTTACAAGGAGTAGTATTACGTACTGTATCTAAATTTATAACAGGTACAGATGAAGATGCTTTATTACCAATCCCAGTATTTTATGACCCAAAAACAAGAAAAATTTTAACAGGTTCTTTACCTAAAGATTTAAGAGAGGAACTTAAGGATGAACTTATTTAATGAAAAATGTCTTTGATTGGTTAAAGGTCATTAACTCAACCAAACCCCCAGTAGAATCTTTTACAGATAAAGACTGGGAGGTTTGGAACAGTTATATGATACATAGGTTTTTATCTATGAATCCTGAATATTTAGACTTAGTAAACCTAGCACAAACTGTACTCCCCCAAAATAAAAAGGAGATATATTCTATTTATAAAGAATTTATCCCTAAAAATAACAAATGGAGTAAGTATGTTAAATCAAAAACAAAACAACCCAATAAAGATCTAGTATCTCATTTAAAGAACCATTTTGAGTGTTCAATTAAAGAATCAAAAGAATACATATCTATGTTGGATACCTCACAAATAAGTCGTATATTGACGAATAGAGGAATTGATAAAAAAGAACTTAAACAATTATTAAAATGACAAAAGAATTATACAATATGTTTATGACATCTGCAGAAGCAGATAAAGCTAAAGCATTGCTATCACTAGATTTATTAGGTAATAAAGGAGTTGGTATTGGTGACCATTCAACCGGAGATTTTTATAAGAATGCTGAGGAAGCACTTATAATGTTAGTTGATGCCGATGACAGAATTACTTGTCTAAATTTGTATTATAGTAAATTTGGAGGAGTTAAATCAAAATCACAAATAAATGGGTAGTTCAGTTACAAAACACGAAGATATGAGCGATAGAGAAATTATGAATTCTAAAAGCGGTAAAATGCCTTTTAGTGGTTTCATTCCAGACAAAACAGCAGTAGATAAATTTGAGGAAGAATACCCAGATTTAAGCGTTGAATTTATTAAGATACAACAAGAAATGTATGTTATGTTTGCGGCTAAACATTTAGACTATGGTTTAAATAATATAACATTAGGCGGAGATATCGTTAATAACAGCGATGACAAACAATTCTCACTAACTGGGTTGTGTATTAGATTAACCGATAAAATATCACGTTTAAAAAATCTATTAATTAATGGGAAGAATTATGTAAAAGGTGAAGGTATGGAAGATACTTTTATTGATATAGCTAATTATGGCATCATTTCACTCTTAGTTGGGCGTAATAAATGGAAAAAATAGTTTGGCAAGAAAAATCCCAAAAATAGTAAAGGATATTATAAATAACCCACCATCCCCTATAAATTTTGCATATCAAAAGAATATATCATATTCTCAGATGTCAATATTTAGGGGTTGTTCTTATAGGTGGAAACTACAATATAAAGATAAGATAAAGAGATTTACCTCATCTATCCATACTGTTTTTGGAACCGCCATTCATGAAGTAGTACAACATTATTTAGATGTAATGTATGAACAATCAGCGGCATTTGCTGATAGAGACATAAACATGGAAGAAAAATTCCAAGAAAGTTTTATAGGCGAATATCAAAAACAATATAAAGCGAATAAAAACCAACATTTCTCTGACGCAGCCGAAATGAGGGAATTTTTTGAAGATGGTGTTGCTATACTAGAATGGTTTAAGAAAAAACGTAGTAGGTATTTTAGTAAAAAAGGTACATATTTAGTTGGTTGTGAAATACCAATAATAATTCCACCAAATAAAATGTATAATAACGTATTATATATGGGATATCTAGATGTTGTCACGTACCATGAAGGAACAGACACATTCAAGATAATCGATATTAAAACCAGTACTCGTGGTTGGAGAGATCAAGACAAGAAGAATGAAGACAAACAATTTCAATTACTATTATACAAACAATACTTCTCAGAACAGTATGGTATAGCATTAGATAAGATTGAAATTGAATTTTTTATATTAAAACGAAAAGTACTAGATATTGACGATGAAAAGTTAATGTCACCTTACCAAGCATATAGAGTCCAAACATTTTCTCCACCAAGTGGGAAAATTAAACTAGGTAGAGCTAAAAAGGCTATTAATGATTTTATTAGTGAATGTTTTAATCCTAGTGGAACCATTAAAGATAAAGAATATCCTAAAGAAATTAGTAAATGGAATTGTAATTTTTGCCCTTATAAAACAGATCAAGAACATTGTGGTGAAGGTATAATCTACTAGAATAATTATATACGTATAATGAAATAAAAACAACAATTATGAGTGATAAGAAAAAAGATACACTAACAAGTGTTAAAGTAAAAAGTGATTTATTTGAAAATTTTAAAATAGAATGTGTAAGACGAAAGTTTTCTTTCCAAAAGCTTGCCGACCGCGCTTTATTTTTGTATCTTACAGATGAGGACTTTCGTAAACAAATTACTAATCAAACTAGTTTAGAATTATAAATAGGAATAACATGAATAAAAGTTTTAAACATCTTCCTAAGGATAAGAGGAAGAAAATTATGTTAGTGTGTGATGATATCAGAGTACACTCAGGTGTTGCTACAATCGCTAAAGAAATAATAATAGGTACTTCCCACCACTTTAATTGGGTAAATGTAGCAGGAGCTATTACACACCCAGATAAAGGTAAAAGGTTAGATTTATCAAAAGCTACGGATGAAGCAGCAGGTATAGAAGATTCATCTGTAATTTTATATGCTGTAGAAAACTATGGTACTAGTCAAGAGATTAATAACATATTTAATATTGAGAAGCCGGATGCTATAATGTTATTTACAGACCCTAGATATTTTCAACATATCTTTAATATGGAGGATCAGCTAAGGAAAATAGCTCCAATTACTTATCTTAACATATGGGATGATTACCCTGCACCTAGATATAACCAACCCTATTATGAGGCTTGTGATTTACTAATGGGTATTTCTAAACAAACCGTTAACATTAATAAGTTAGTTTTAGAGGACTGTGATAATAGTAAAAGAGTATTTAAATATATCCCCCACGGTTTAAACCATAAGGCATATTATCCTATTAATGATGGTGATATAGAATTTAGTAAGGTTCAAGAATTTAAATCTCAACTATTTGGGGGAAAAGAAGTAGAATATGTTGTATTCTTTAATTCTAGAAATATTCGTAGAAAATCAATACCAGATACTATGATGGCTTTTAGGTCTTTCCTTGATTCTTTACCTTATGAAAAAGCTTTAAAATGTAGGCTTCTTTTACACACAGAAATTGTATCACCACATGGTACTGATTTAGCAAAAGTAGCTGAGTATTTATTTGATGAAAGGTATGAAGATTGTTATAAATTTTCTACTAGTAAATTATCAAGAGAACATTTAAATTATTTATATAACATAGCAGATGTTCAAATATTATTAACTTCTAATGAGGGTTGGGGTTTAACAATAACAGAAGCAATTCTATCTGGTACTCCGATTATTGCTAACTCAACAGGAGGTATGCAAGACCAAATGAGATTTGAAGATGAGAATGGTGAGTGGTTTACACCATCACCTGAAATTCCTTCAAACCATAAAGGTACTTATAAGAAACATGGTGAATGGGCATTCCCAGTTTACCCAACTTCACGTTCAATCCAAGGTTCTCCCCCAACACCTTATATCTATGATGATAGATGTTCTTGGGAAGATGCTTGTGAGAGAATAAAAGAAGTATATAATTTAACTAAGGATGAAAGAATTTCTAGAGGGTTAAAAGGTAGAGAGTGGGCTATGAGTGATGAAGCAGGTTTTACACAAGATCATCAATCACTAAGAGTAATAGAAGCATTTGAAGAATTATTCGAAAGATGGGTACCAAGGGAAAAGTTTGAGATAATAAATGCTACAACTCAAAAAGGAAAATATTTAAACCATAAAATTACATATTAATGAGCAAACCAGTTTTTTTAATAAGTTGCCCTTTCGATACCTACTCTGGATATGGAGCACGTAGTCGAGATATAGTTAAGTCTATAATTGAAACAGAAAAATATGACGTCCAACTATTAAGCCAAAGATGGGGAGATACACCATTTGGTTTTTGTGCTAATGAAAAGGAATGGGAGTTTCTATTAACTCATGTTGTAGCTAAGATAGAAAAAAAACCAGACATTTGGATGCAGATAACAATTCCTAATGAATTCCAATCTATAGGAACCTATAACATTGGTTGTACAGCAGGAATTGAAAGTACTCTATGTGCTTCAGATTGGATAGAAGGTTTAAATAGAATGGATATGAACTGGGTTTCATCTAACAACAGTAAAGAAGTATTTAATAACTCTAAATTTGAAAAAAGAGATAAAAACACAAACCAACCTATAGGTATAATTAAGTTAGAAAAACCAGTACACGTTGTATTTGAAGGAGTAAATTTAGATATTTATAAACATTTACCTAGTAAAGAAGTTAAGTTAGATTTATCCTCAATTGAAGAATCATTTGCTTACTTATTTGTGGGACATTGGATGGAAGGAGACTTAGGACATGATAGAAAAAATGTAGGTTTACTAGTTAAATATTTCTTTGACACCTTTAAAAACAAGAAAAATAAACCTGCCTTAATTTTAAAAACAGGAACAGGAAGAAATAGCTACATAAGTAGGGAAACTATTTTAGAAAGAATTGCTAAATTAAAAAAAGCACATACTTTGAAAACGGATTCTTTACCTAACATTTATGTATTAAATGGGTCATTAAGTGACTCTGATATGAATGAATTATATAACCACCCTAAGGTAAAGGCTATGGTTAGTCTTACTAAAGGAGAAGGATATGGTAGACCTTTAGCTGAATTTTGTACATCTAAAAAACCAATAATATCATCTGGTTGGTCAGGTCATACTGATTTCATTAGTAAGGAATTTACTAAAGTAATCCCGGGTGGTTTAGAAAAAGTACATGCAAGTGCAGCTAATAAATGGTTAACACCTGAATCTCAATGGTTTCAATGTAATACTAAGGAAACGATTAAAGCCCTATATGATGTATACACTAATTACAAAAAATATACAGATGGGGGTAAAAGACAAGCTTATAAAATAAAAAATGAATTTAGTTATAAAGAGATGGCAAAGTTAGTAGATAAAATATTGGATGTTAATATTCCATTATTTCCAACGGAAGCTAGATTAGTTCTACCAAATTTAACAACACCTAAATTATAAAATATGCAATACGATGAAATTATAAACTGTCCATTAACTGGAGGGGATCTATGTTACAAAATAGAAATAAATGAAGAAATAACTCAATATTTAAGTTTATCTTGTGGTTTTTGGACTAATACATTAATGACCCCGGGTACTGATTTTTATAATGAACAGTTTGAAATATTACCTGAAATTTATAAAGACTTAGCACAAACAGACACAAATACAGGTTTAGTTTGGTTGCCAAATACTGTAAATATTGCTGAACTTGGTATGGTGTTCGCTGAAGGGAAAAGTGCAGATGAGTGGGCTTGGTCCGCAGTATTAGCTGTAAAACTAAACGAAGAAGAAAAAAAGGAACATAAAATGGACTTCAAAACCGATATGTCTTCAATAAAACGTTTCGGACCACTTGACTATATAGAAGCTCTTGATTATATTGGGGCATTACCACAAAACCCAGAAGCGTAAACATGAAAATAAGTTATGCAATAACAGTATGTAATGAGTTTCTTGAAATACAGAAACTTGTTCCATTCCTGTTAAAATATAAAAGACCTCAAGATGAAATAGTTATCCTATTTGACCAGAATAATGGAGATACTGAATTATTGAGTTACCTTTTAAAGTTTAATAAACTACCTAATGTACAAACATGGAGGGGGTTAGATTTTAAAGGTCACTTTGCTGATTGGAAAAATAAATTAACAGAATATTGTGAGGGAGACTATATCTTTCAAATTGATGCTGACGAATTACCAAATGAATCTTTAATTCAAAATATCCCAATTATACTTGAAACAAATCCAGATAATGAGGTTTATTTAGTACCTAGAGTTAATACTGTAGAGGGATTAACAGATGAACATATTAGTAAGTGGAGATGGAATGTAAACGATAAAGGATGGGTAAATTGGCCTGATTATCAAGGACGTATTTGGAAAAATAAACCAGAAATCAAATGGAAGAATAAGGTTCATGAAGTATTAGATGGTTATAAAGAATATGCTTTTTTACCTTCTCAAGAAGAATTAGCTTTATATCACCCTAAAGATATTAAACGTCAAGAAAAGCAAAATAAATATTATGACACATTATAAAACAAAAATATGAATATAAAAATGATACCTTGTCGAACTTGTGGTGAAGATATGCCTGAATTAAGGTTAACTAAATACAACTATACTTTCTGCGTCAAATGCTCAGAATCAGGTATGGGGGATGAAGCCAAAAAAGGAATTAGTGTTTTAATGGGAGAAGGTGATCAC
>ENA-ORXF01001275-ORXF01001275.1-marine-metagenome-genome-assembly--contig:-NODE-1275-length-16519-cov-9.231420_pt1 | contig 16519 bp, 15 predicted proteins | sample MGYA00237864_ERZ511476 | MGnify/ENA primary metagenome ERZ511476 (study PRJEB26306, sample SAMN06343908) | marine metagenome | isolation source: coastal waters | place: Atlantic Ocean: West Antarctic... | reverse complement strand
TAAACTATATTTCTAATGAAAATATTGAAACGAATTCTATTACTTATAACCGTAATTCTTATAATTGGGGTAATTTATAATTATCCAAAATTGAATATTTTGGCAGGTTATTCAGCAAAAAACACCGCTTCTTCCGTTTTCCTTGGAGAAAGAACTTTAGCGTTTACAGATAAAACTGACAACGATTTTTCGCCAGTAAATTTAGCAACAGATATCATTGATATTGAAAATAAACTCGCAATTTCTTCTGCCTTAGGTTTGTTAACTAGAAAAGCGATTTATAGAGAAGGCTTGGGTGCTATTTTAACTTTAGACGCGAGCGATGAAACCGCTTCTTATTTAGTTCCTAAAAGGCTGAAAGCAGATAATAATACTTCTTTTCCGTATGGAAATGCGCCGCAGAAAGACAGCCTTTTCATAAATATAGATTATAGAAAGTTGAATGAAACAGTAAATTCAATCTTTGGGAAAAATAAAACGAGAGCGGCTGTCGTTATTTATAAAGACCAAATTATTTCAGAGCAATATAGTGATGGTTTTTCCAAAGATTCCAGAATTTTAGGCTGGTCTATGACAAAAAGCATTATGAGCACTGTTTTTGGAGTTTTAGAACATCAAAATAAAATAGATATCCAAGACAAAGCACCCATTACTTCTTGGCATAATGACGCCCGTAGAAACATAACCATTCATAATTTATTACAAATGAATTCTGGTTTGGAATGGGATGAGAATTATGATGAAATTTCTGATGCTACTAAAATGTTGTTTTTAGAGAGAGATATGACGAAAATGCAAGCAGAGAAACCTTTGCAAAATAAAACGAATGCTTCTTGGAATTACTCGTCTGGAACTTCAAACTTATTATCAGGAATTTTAAGAAATCAGTTTAAAACACATCAAGAATATTTAGATTTTTGGTACACAGATTTCATTGATAAAATAGGGATGAATTCGATGGTGGTTGAAACAGATTTAACAGGAAATTATGTTGCTTCATCTTATGCTTGGGCAACCGCAAGAGATTGGGCGAAATTTGGTTTGTTATATTTACACAATGGAGACTGGAACGGAGAGGCCCTGTTCACTAAAAAATGGGTAGATTATATAACAACACCTACGCCAACTTCAAATGGAACTTATGGTGCACAATTTTGGTTAAATGCTGAAAAGCAGTTTAAAGATGTACCAAAAAACATGTATTTCGCAGACGGCTATCAAGGTCAAAGAGTCTATGTTTTACCGGATCAAGAGTTGGTTATTGTGCGTTTTGGCTTGTCTTCGTTCGATGAGAATGTGTTTTTAAAAGGGGTAATTGAGAGTATTCAAGACTAAAAAAAACCACGCATTCCGAAGTTTCGAAAGCGTGGTTTGTATTTTATAAAAAAGAAATGTTATAAATCGAAACCGATTTGAACACTTAGCTTGTTTGCGATAATTTTAGCAATACGTTGTTTTACTTCCGGTATTTTTACACTTTCTAAAACGGTATTTGCAAAAGCAAACATTAATAATGCTTTCCCTTCTTTCTCAGGAATTCCACGCTGTTGCATGTAAAATAAGGCATCATTATCTAATTGACCAATTGTACAGCCGTGAGAACATTTTACATCATCTGCAAAAATCTCTAGTTGAGGTTTCGCGTTAATGGTCGCTTTATCACTTAATAAAACATTGTTGCTTTTTTGATACGCATTTGTTTTCTGCGCTTCTTTATCAACGACCACTTTACCATTAAAAACACCAGTAGAGCGCTCGTTATAAATTCCTTTATAATCTTGGTGACTTTCACAATTAGGCTCTATATGATGCACCAATGTGTGATGATCTACATGTTGTTTTCCTTCAAGAATCGTAATTCCTTTTAAGATAGAGTCGATGTGTTCGCCTCTTTGATAAAAGTTTAAATTGTTTCTAGTGATATTTCCTCCAAAAGAGAACGTATGCACAGAGACAACACTATTTGATTTCTGTTCTATGTAAGAGTTATCTACTAAAGAAGCTGTCTTGTCGTCATTCTGAATTTTATAAATATCTACAGTTGAGTCTTTTGCAGCAAAAATTTCAGTCACGGCGTTTGTTAAAACGGGGTTTGACGTTAAACTTTGATGACGTTCTATAATCTGAACATGGGCATTTTGTTCAACTACAATTAAGTTTCTTGGTTGCAACATAGTTGCAGCTTCAGAACCAGTAGTAAAGTTCATAATTTGAATTGGCTTTTCTACCTCTACATTTCTAGGGATATAGATGTAAGCACCTTCATTTGCAAATGCAGTGTTTAAAGACGTTAAGTTGTCTTTTTTAGCTATTTTATTGAAGTAATTCTCAATAACAGCCTTGTATTTTGGTTTTGTTAATGCCGAAGACATTAAACAAACATCAAAAGTATCATGTGTAGTTTCTGATAGGAAAGAACTGTATTTTCCATCAATAAAAACAAGCTTGTAGGTATCTATATCGTGTATAAAGTACTTTTGTACATCCGCTAGTTGAATTGAATTTCCTTTGTTAGGAAACAGACTATAGTCTTGCTTTAAAATTGAGTTTAAAGAAGTGTATTTCCAAGCTTCTAATTTTTTAGTAGGAAAACCTAAACCTTCAAAGTTTTGAAATGCTTCTGAACGGATTTCGTGTATATCAGAATTTGTATCTATATCGTTCTCAAACGCTACGTATGATGATAATAATTTATCTTTTAATTCCATTTAATTTCGTTTTAAAGTTTAAAATTAGATGACTATAACGTTGGTTTTTAAACAACTTTACTAAATCTCTAACCTCTGAACTCTTTTACTTTTAAACCTTTCTATTGAGCCATTTCTTCTTTAATCCAGTCGTACCCTTTCGCTTCTAATTCTAAAGCCAAAGATGCGTCACCTGTTTTAACAATTTTCCCATCGTGTAAAACGTGTACAAAATCGGGCACAATATATTCTAACAAACGTTGATAATGCGTAATTACAATTACTGCATTGTCTTTAGATTTTAGTTTATTCACTCCGTTTGCAACAATACGCAAAGCGTCAATATCTAAGCCAGAATCAGTTTCATCAAGAATTGCTAGTTTTGGTTCTAACATTGCCATTTGAAATATTTCGTTACGTTTTTTTTCTCCTCCAGAAAAACCTTCGTTTAAAGAACGAGATAAGAATTTACGATCTATTTCTAATAATTCAGATTTCTCACGAATCATTTTTAACATTTCCTTTGCGGGCATATCTTCTAAGCCTTTTGCCTTACGAGTTTGGTTGATGGCAGTTTTTATAAAGTTAGTTACAGAAACTCCAGGAATTTCTACAGGGTATTGGAAAGATAAAAATACGCCATTATGTGCTCTTTCTTCAGGAGCTAGTTCACTAATATCCTCACCATTTAACTCAATGCTTCCTGCGGAAACTTCGTAATCATCTTTACCGGCAATAATGTTCGCTAACGTACTTTTTCCAGCACCGTTAGGACCCATAATTGCGTGAACTTCACCAGCTTTTACCTCTAAATTTAATCCCTTCAAGATTAATTTATCATCTATACTTGCTTGTAAATTTTCTATTTTTAACATTGTCTTTCGCTATTTTCTTTTCGCTTTTACGCGATTCGCTTTTAATATTCTGTCTAACTTTTGCTTTGTTGGCTCAGTCATTTTAGATTAAATTGTTATCCAACACTTCCCTCTAAACTAATTTCCAGTAGTTTTTGAGCTTCAACAGCAAATTCCATTGGTAAATTATTTAAAACCTCTTTACTAAATCCGTTTACAATTAATGCAATTGCTTTTTCTGTATCAATTCCACGTTGATTGCAGTAAAATAATTGCTCTTCTCCAATTTTACTAGTAGTCGCTTCGTGTTCTACTTGTGCTGTTGTGTTCTTCACTTCAATGTAAGGGAAGGTGTGTGCGCCACAATCATTTCCCATTAGTAAAGAATCACATTGAGAGAAATTACGGGCGTTTTCTGCTCTTGGGCTTATCTGAACCAATCCTCTGTAGGAGTTTTGAGATTTTCCTGCAGAAATACCTTTCGAAATAATGGTCGATTTGGTGTTTTTTCCCAAATGAATCATTTTTGTTCCAGTATCTGCTTGTTGATGGTTATTTGTTACTGCAATCGAGTAAAATTCACCTATTGAGTTATTTCCTTTTAAAATACAAGAAGGATATTTCCAAGTTACAGCAGAGCCTGTTTCTACTTGTGTCCAAGAAACCTTTGCATTGGTTTCGCAAAGAGCTCGTTTGGTTACAAAATTGTAAACTCCACCTTTTCCTTCTTTGTTTCCAGGATACCAGTTTTGTACGGTAGAATATTTAATTTCTGCATCATCCATTGCAATCAATTCTACAACTGCTGCATGCAATTGATTTTCATCCCTACTTGGTGCAGTACAACCTTCTAGATATGAAACATAACTTCCTTTGTCTGCAACAACTAATGTTCTTTCAAACTGTCCTGTTCCACCTTCATTAATTCTGAAATAGGTAGATAATTCCATTGGACAACGAACACCTTTTGGAATGTAACAAAAAGATCCATCAGAAAAAACTGCTGAATTTAATGCTGCATAAAAATTGTCTGTAGTTGGCACAACAGTTCCTAAATATTTTCTAACTAATTCTGGGTGCTCTTGAATTGCTTCAGAAATTGGCATAAATATAATACCTTTTTCACCTAATGATTTTTTAAATGTAGTAGCAACAGAAACTGAATCTACTACAATATCTACGGCAACATTAGCAAGTTTTTTTTGTTCGTCTAAAGAAATGCCTAAACGCTTAAAAGTGTCTAGTAATTCTGGATCTACTTCGTCTAAAGAATTTAATTTTGGCTTTGCTTTTGGAGCAGAATAATAGGCAATGTCTTGAAATTTTGGTTTTGTATAATGCACATTTGCCCATTCTGGTTCTGGCATTTTTTTCCAAACCCTATAAGCTTCTAAACGCCAATCGGTCATCCATTGAGGTTCATTCTTCTTTTTAGAGATTGCTATTACAACATCTTCGCTCAACCCCTTTGCAAAGGTTTCACTTTCTATATCTGTGTAAAAACCATACTTGTATTCTTTGGTTTTTAATTCTTGTTCTAAATCGTCTTCTGTGTATTTCGACATCCTTTTTTGATTTTTAAAGTGAAAAACTTTCTCCACATCCACAAGTTCTATTTGCGTTTGGGTTATTAAAAACAAACCCTTTCCCGTTTAAACCTCCAGAGTATTCTAAAGTTGTTCCCACTAAATATAAAAAACTTTTTTTGTCAACAATAATTTTTACATTATTCTCTTCAAAAACCTTATCACTATCTTCTTTCTTATTGTCAAAAGTTAAATCGTAAGATAAACCTGAACAACCACCGCTTTTAACACCAACTCTTACGAAGTCGGTTATTGCGTTAAAGCCGTCATCAGTCATTAATTCTATGACTTTATTCTTTGCTGTGTCTGAAACTTTTATCATACTTTTAAATAGATTATAATCTAAACTGTAACGCAAATATACAATATATGTCAAAGAAAAACGAACAAGTTTCATTACGAAACACAATAAGTCAATTGGTTTTATTGATTACCTCTGAAAGGCTTGATTACTACTGAAATCATAGTCCGAAAGAGCAAGTAGGAATGCTTTTAAATCGGTTTTATCTTGAAGAGATAATTGAATTCCACCATTATTTATATTTTTCATTAAAGGGTCTATGGTTGCTGATTTTTTTAAGCCTTCAGAATAATGATTGATTACTTCGTCTAAAGTTGTAAACCTGCCGTCATGCATGTAGGGTGCTGTAAAAGCTAAATTCCGAATGGATGGCGATTTGAATTTGCCGTTGTCATTTGGGTCTCCAGTAACTTTTCCTAATCCGAGATCTTGAAAAGTAGCATCTAATCCGTTATTGTGAAATTTATTATCCGTCCAAAGGGGGTTGTTGTCGCTACCATGGCAGTGAAAACAGTCTCCTTTTGCTTCGTCCATAAAAACATTAAATCCGTTTTGCTCTTCTGGTGTTAAGATTGTTTCTTCACGTAAAAATTGATCAAATTTAGAATTGCCAGAAATAAGCGTTCTCTCAAACTGTGCAATTGCTTTTGTAACTAAAATAGAATCTATTTGAGAAGTACCAAAAGCTTGAAAAAACAAGTTTGGATATGCCGCATTTTGTTGGAGTCTTTCAGCGACTTTTATCCAACTGGCATGCATTTCTATTGGATTTGAAACCGGTTCTAGCGCTTGCTCTTCTAAACCAAATTCTTTTCCGTCCCAAGCAAATCGTTCATCGAAATTCCATGCTAAATTAAATAAAGGCATCGCGTTTCTTTTTCCAAATGCTCCTTGAATTCCGTTACTAAATTGTTGTTGATCTGTAAATGCTTTTTTCGGATTGTGGCAAGAAGCGCAAGACTGTGTGCCGTCTCCCGATAAAATGCGATCAAAAAACAATTTTTTCCCTAATGCAATTCCCTCTTCTGTTAAAGGGTTGTTTGCGGGAATTATAGGTGGAATTAACTTCTCTGCAAAAAGAATAGGTACTTCTAGGTTGTATGGAATAGGTGTATATATTTCCTCGTCCTCTGATGTGCAATTCATCAAAAGGAAAAGGGAAAGAAAAAAGAGATATTGTTTTTTCATATTAAGTACTTTCGAGACATGACCCAAAAAAAAGCGTTACACTCTAATTAAGAGTGCGGTAAATACGCATTGGCACATCAAGCTATTTTTAAACGACCATTTTACTTTAGAAATTAAAATTAGCTATCAGTTGCTGCATGCACGGAAGCAAAAAATAGGTATTAATTGACTATACCCAAACTAAAAACAGATTTTCCATTTGCACTCATCATTTTTTGAGCTTCAAAGTTTGGCATTAAAACGGTGTCTAGTTCGTTTAAATTCCATGTATTTGGATTTTTAAACCATTCTGCAAGGTTCATTTTAATTTCAATTTCGCTTGTATTGGTAATTACAACAGTTCCTAAATTTACCGCAAAAGAAGTGTCTTCAAATTTCAAATTATTTGGGTCTGTTGCATCCACAGCTCTAATCGCATGGTAGTTAAAACCTGCTTCTTGGCTTGTATTATCTATATATTTTCCATCAAATTGCATATAATGATATCCACCACCCAGCATTCCGGGGACATTGAAACTCACAGAATTCAAGTCTTGATATATGCCATCTTCATTGTCTTCATCTGAAAAACCAAACCTAAAAGAAAGTGCATAATTCCCGTTGGTAAGATTTGAAATTGCGATTGAAGTTCCTTTATTTTCGTTAAAGTTAATTAAATGATGGTTTTTAGACGCTACCAAACTAATGTTTGAAACAAGGTAGCGCAAGTTTTCAATGCTTACTTTTTCACCATTAGCATTTGTGAATTTTAGCATATTTAAATCTTGATTTGTAATTGCTGTTCCATTCCAATGATGCGTAAAATTTAAGGTAATACTTATATTTTCCTCCTCGTTGTTGCATGATGAAAACATAAATATAGAGCTACATAAAAAAATAAGTATGTTTTTCATTTTCATTTTAGTTGAATGATTAATGCGTCCGTAAAACCTTTATTTTTAGAAATATCTTGGTCTGAACTGCTACTTTCACCAACCGCAATAATTGATCTATTATTTAACTCAACGACACCGTATAGAAAATCAATTTTTGAGCCGCCAATTGTTTTTTTCCATAGTAGGTTTCCATTATCATCAATTTTTAAAATTAGGGCATCGTTTTGACCTTTATTTTCAAAACCGTTGTCTAAACTTCTGGAACTTCCCGCAATTAAAAAACTATTATCTTGTGCTCTAGAGATTCCACTTGCAATATCAAAATTTGCACCTCCTATTGTTTTTTCCCAAAGAAGATCTCCTTCTGCAGAAATTTTAAGTACCCAAACATCTGCAGCGCCATTATTTTCAGAAACGTTTTTATCTGCACTTCTAGTATCTCCAACAATTATAAAATTGCCGTCATTTGTGGCCGTAATTGCGCGAGCTTCGTCAATTTCAGAACCGCCAAAGCTTTTCTCCCAAATTAGATTTCCGTCAGACGCTATTTTAGTAATCCAAAAATCATAAGAACCCTTGTTATTTGAAATATTAAAATCGTTACTGTCGGAAGAGCCCGCAATTATAAAGTTGTTGTTAGCGGTTTCTGCAATTCCTAAAGGAACCTCCGTAAAAGAGCCACCAAAAAACCGACTCCACTCTAAATTACCAGATGGGTCTGTTTTTATTGCCCAGTAATCTCCGCCGGCGTGCTGTATCACCTCAGATTTTGCATTTCCTTGTCCGTTGGAAGCAGAAACATCCAGAACGCCTGTAATAAGAAAACCACCGTCTTTAGTTTCTAGCAAAGCTGTGCCATAATCTGCACCTGAAAAGCCGAATGATTTTTCCCACATTATCACTCCTGTATTTGAAAGTTTTAGCAGCCAAAAATCTTTAGAGCCCGCATTTTTAGAAACGTCTAAATCTGAACTTTTGGCATAACCTAACACCATAAAGCCACGGTCTAAAGATTGAATAATAGCCGAAGCGCTGTCATCTTCTGAACCTCCATACGTTTTTTGCCATTCTAATGTGTTTTCTGAAGAAAACTTTGAAATTAAAAAATCAAAAGAAGCATCTGTTTTTAAAAGAATATCTCCATCGTTACTTTGTGTATAACCTGCAGCAATATAGCCACCATCTGCTGTTTTTGTTACAACATTAAAAGCGTCATTTTTAGAACCACCAATAGTTTCTATAAAAGATATAGTCGTACTAGACTCAATAATTTCAGGAATCTCAAATAGGTCTTTTTTTGAGCAATTACATGAAAAAACTAAGATAAATATTAGTGCATATTTTTTCATTTATAGGTAGGAATTACTTTTTTCTAATCACAAAAAAGCCATTATTAATATCACTTATAATAATGTTTCCGCTCGGAAAATAAGGGTACACATTCCAAACGCCATTGAACGCTGTATTATTATTTGCTGGGTAGGTATCAAAAAAACCAACTTCTGAAAATACTTTATTTGCAGCGTTTGATACATCAATCATTCTCACACCAGCCGTATAATTGGCCTGATAATAAATGTTGTCCTTTACATACCCGTTGTGGTCTATGGCATTTGTAGTTCCGAAGTAATCAAAATGATATGTGGGATTATCTAAATCTGTAAAGTCGAAAATAATAGATCTTGTTTTATTTCCTACTCGCAACTCATCGAGTTCATCTCCTAAAATAAAATATTTTAAATCTTCTGTAAACCATCCTTGGTGTGCATATTTTACATTAGAGTAGCTGATTGTAGAAATTATAATTGGATTCATTTTATCACTAATATCTGCAATTACAACTTCATTTTCATTACTACCAATTAAGATTTCTTTTCCGGCATATTCCGTGTCTGGTCCATTGTAAGTAATCACTTGGGCGTCGTGCGAATAGCCTCCTTCACCGAACCCTCCTTCAATTACTGGGTTTATGGGGTCTTGAACATTTATAAATATAGGTCCGCCACCATAGGTGGAATTTCTACTGGCTCCAACAATATAGGCATAACCACTTTCTTCGTTAATAACAATATTATGAGCGCTTCCAAATTCTGTAAAATGGCTGTCTGTTGTAAAGTTTTCGGGAGGGTTTAAAACATTTCTTAAGCGTTTTAAATCAAAAACCTGCATTCCATGGTTTGTAGCTTCACTTACAATAAAGGCGTGAGAATCGTACACTTTTACATCTCTCCAAGAACTATTTACTGTAGCTGTTTCTAAAAGACCTAAAATAAGCGTGTTTGCTGGATCTGTAATATCAATAAATACAATGCCTTTATTGATGGCCATTAAGGCATATTCTTTATTTGTTTCTAAATCTGTCCAACCCCAAGAATCATTGCCTTCCGTGCCAGAGCCTGCTAATTCATCTAAATTAAAATGACTCAGTAAATCGTAGTCATTACAAGGGTACTCTCCTGCAAATCCGTTTTTACAAACAGCAATAGGGGCGTAATCTATTTGAGAGTTTATATTTATACCATCTTTGTTATTGCAGCTAAGAACAATTGAGCAGAAGCAGAGTAAAATAATTTTTTTAAACATTCTATGTACTTTTCATCCAAAAATAACATATTAAATATTAATTAAATGAATATAGGTGTTAAAGTAGTTCTTTCCTTTTTTAGATTCTTCCTACCTTTGCCGAATGTTAGAAGATAAAAATACACAAAAAACGTCATTAGCTGATCTTGGTGAGTTCGGTCTAATAAACCACATTACAAAATATTTTAAGATTGAAAACGCATCTACAGTTAAAGGAATAGGAGATGATGCAGCCGTTTTAGGTGCCTCTGAAAAACAAACATTGGTTACTACAGACTTATTGATAGAAGGGGTGCATTTCGATTTAAGTTATATGCCGCTGAAACATTTAGGGTATAAGGCCGTAATGGTGAACCTTTCTGATGTCTATGCAATGAATGGCGTTGCAGAGCAAATTACCGTTTCGTTAGCAGTGTCTAATAGATTTCCTTTAGAAGCAATTGAAGAATTGTATGCAGGAATTCAATTGGCTTGCGACACCTATAAAGTAGATTTAGTTGGTGGCGATACCACTTCTTCTACCAAAGGAATTTTAATTTCTGTGACCGCAATAGGGAAAGCAGAAAAAGAAGAAATTGTATATAGAAATGGGGCAAAAGAAACCGATTTAATTGTGGTCTCTGGAGATTTAGGCGCGGCTTATTTAGGGTTGCAAGTTTTAGAAAGAGAGAAACAAGTATTCAAGGTAGACCCAAAGAATCAGCCAGATTTAGAGAACTATACGTACTTGATTGAGCGACAATTAAAACCAGAGGCTCGTAGAGATGTTGCTGGGTTCCTGAAGGAACTGAACATAAAACCAACGGCTATGATTGATATTTCTGACGGACTTTCTTCAGAAATTATGCACATTTGTTCGCAATCCAAAGTAGGCTGTAAAATTTATGAAGACAAACTGCCATTAGATCCTCAAGTAATTTCTGCATGTGAAGAATTTGATATAGATTCTACCATGGTTGCTTTAAGTGGAGGTGAAGATTATGAACTATTGTTTACAGTGCCAATTTCAGGTTTTGAAGGCATCAAAGGGAATCCTAATTTTTCTATTATCGGTCATATTACCGCAGAAAATCAAGGCATGAACTTGGTAACAAGAGCAAGTCAAGAAATTGAATTAAAAGCTCAAGGTTGGAATTCTGCTAAAGAGTAGTAAAAAGAAAAGAAAGGATATATAAAAAGTGCAAATTTAAAATTTGCGCTTTTTGCTTTTTAGAAGTGTTTGTCTAACTTCATTCGGATCTGTTGATTTTTTTTTATTTTATATCAGAAGCCAAAGTAAGCTAAGAGTGTTTTAAAAAATCTTTTAAAGCAGCAATCAAAGGTGTTCTGTTTTCAATATGAGGCATGTGACCATTGGGAAAAACAACAATTTCTGAACCCGTTTTCTTGGCCTCTTCTGCAAAAGATTTAAAGTTTAAAACGGGATCTTTTTCGCCAACAATAAGTAGTTTTTTAAAATCGTTTTCAGTTAACACAGCATTCCTATTTACACGAATTCTCATACCTTCTTGCGCCGCAATATAGCCTTGAATTGGCGTTTGTAAAGCTGCCTCTAAAGCCGAGTTAATTTCGTTTTTAAAAAGGAGTCTACTTTGTTCACCAAACAAATTGGTAAAAGACATGCGCACCATATTTGTAAAGTTATTTTGAATCATTTTATTGGCGCGAGTTCTTAGGGTTTTTCGGTCATCATCATCTTCGTTAGAAGTAGCATTCATTAAGCACAAACCTTTTATTTTTTGCGGATGTTTTTCTGCAAAAGCCAACGCAACATAACCGCCTAAAGAATGTCCAACCAAAACACATTTTCTAATTTGTAGGTGCATTAAAACAGCTTCAATCGTTTCTGCAAATAATTCCATTGAATGCACATAACCTAAACAATCAGATTTTCCATGACCTAATAAATCAATAGTAACAATTCTATTTCTCTTAGAAAGCTCTGGAACAATATTTGTCCACATGGTTTTATTTTCTAAAAAACCGTGAAGCAGCACCACAGTATTTCCTTTTCCTTCCTCAGAAAAATAAATACTTGCATTTTTAAAAGTTATTGATTTTTGCATCACACAAAAATATGTATATTTCGATTCCTAAGGAAATAATTGCCATGAACAAAACAAAAGAAATTTGGATTGCAGGTTTTGCACTTTTCTCACTCTTTTTTGGAGCAGGAAATTTAATTTTACCTCCAACATTAGGTGCAAAAGCTGGTCTAGATTGGTGGATTGTCGTATTGGGTTTTATCATAACAGCGATTGCAATTCCTATTTTGGCAATTTTTGCACATGCAAAATTACAAGGAACTTTATACGATTTTGGCAAGAAGGTTTCACCTGCTTTTAGCAACCTTTTTTGTTTTCTAATTTATATTATTGCTGTTGCAATTCCGTCGCCAAGAACCGCAGCTGTAACTCATGAAATGGCAATTCAACCATTTTTTGATACGTCACCAACACTAACAGCTACTATTTACTTTGTGTTGGTTTTTCTGTTTTCCGTAAATCGATCCAAAATAATTAGCTTAATTGGTAAGTTTTTAACGCCAATAATTGTAATCATTTTATTGACAATTATTGGGATTTCATTTTTCACCTCAGCAGGTAGCTTAAGTCCATCAGCATTCGAAAATCCATTTATAGACGGAATTCTAGAAGGGTATCAGACTTTTGATGCAATTGCAGGTGTTGTTGTTGGAGCCGTTATTATTATCTCATTAAATTATAGCAGTCACACTACTTTTGAAGCGAAAAGAAAGTTGATTAGAAATGCTGGATTTATTGCGGGTACAGGGTTGTTATTAATATACGGTGGTTTAATTTTAAGCGGGGCTTTGTTTAGCGCAACATTTGCAGAAAATGCGACAAGAACTGAAGTTCTATCTGGTTTAAGCACACAAACCTTAGGTAATTTAGGGACTACATTCTTAAGTATTCTGGTTGCTTTAGCTTGCTTTACAACCGCAGTCGGTGTTGTTACAGGGTCTGCAGATTACATAAAAGGAATTTGTAAAAACTCTAATAAGGCGTATGTAATTACCGCTGCAATTGCTTCTTTAATTGGGATTATTGTAGGAAGTTTTCAAGTAGACTTTATCATTACATTGGCTGTGCCAGCGTTAATGTTTTTATATCCGATAACTATCGTATTAATTGTATTAAATGCGATTTCAGAAACCTATGCATCTAAACTTGTTTTTAGGGGCGTCGTACTCGTGACTTTTATTTTTAGCATTCCAGATTTTTTAGGCTTTATAATTCCGAGACAAAACTTAGTAGGAGTTAAAAGCATCATTCCTTTAGCAGAGCACAGTTTGGGTTGGGTCTTGCCTGCTTTGGTTGTTTTTATTTTTATGAACTTAGTGGAAAAAAAGAGAATGACCTATAAATAGATGTTTAGCTGTTGGAGCTTATTTTGGCGCCGCTTCTAAGTTCTCAGTTATTTTTACGACAAACAAATTCAACAACTAAAAAATGGCAGTCCAAAACATTGTAAAATATTCCTATAAGGATTCTTTTTCTGTAAGTGAAGTTCAGTTTGAAAAAGCTTGCACAATAGCGCACAATGAGCAACAAAACGCCTATTCTATTTATTGGATCCAAGAAGGAAAAGGAACCTATAACATCGATTTTGAAAGCTATACGTTTACAGACAATATGTTGTTTTTTTTGTCGCCAGGACAGGTGTTCACCGTAGATTCAGAAGAAATAAAAACTGCCTATAAGCTTACTTTTGTGAGAGATTTTTACTGCATACAAACACACGACAAAGAAGTAGCGTGTAACGGTATTCTTTTTAATAATATTTATGAAACGCCCTTTGTAAAACCTTGTAAAAAAGACACTGAAAAGCTCAATTTCATTTTAGACGGTCTTATTGACGAACTTCAACAGAACGAAACGGCGCAATATGACATGCTACAATCTTATTTAAAGCAATTTATCATTTGCATCGTGCGTGTAAAGAAAGAAAATCACGTGCTTAAAGAAGATATAGAAACAAGACTTTTTAAAGATTTTAGTTTATTGGTAGAGCAGAATTTCAGGAAGTTACATGCTGTAAAAGACTACGCAAATAGGTTGGGGATTTCGCCAAAATCAGTCACCAAACACTTTCAAAAGTTAGGTGCAATAAAACCTTCAAGCTTTATAAAAAACCGCATTTTGTTAGAGGCAAAACGATTACTTATTTATACAGATAAAACGGTAAAAGAGATTGCTTTCGAACTTGGTTTTAATGATCCTGCCTATTTTACGCGCTTCTTTACAAAGGCAACTTCAAAATCTCCACTTCAGTTTAAAAAAGAGTATTAAATTAATTCGCCTCCTTATTTTTAGACTTAGGGCGTTGTGCCCTTTCAGGTTGGGCTTTCACAAGGCGTCTTTTTACGTTTTATCAAACTTAAAAAGAGCTCAAACTCTTTGTTTAATCCTGCACGCAAGCATTTTTTCCAACAAATTTCTATTGTCCAAATAGAAGGAACTTTTGTCCATTTTTAAACCTTACTATTGGTTGCATCTTTGCAGTGTCAAACGGTAGTAATTAAAAAAAACAGCAAAATGAAAACAATAGAAAACACGCAGTGCCCAAACTGTTGGGGATATCAAACGTATGATGATCAAAATCCAGCACAACAGCTTTGCGAATGCAAAGCATCTTTATAAAAGGAAGTATAAGAGCTAATAATAATAATAGTTAAAACAGAAAATATGAGCACATTTAACGTACCAAATAAGAACGAAGTATCAGAAAAGAACCAAGCAATTTTTAGTCAGTTAGAAAAAGGATTAGGTTTTGTACCTAATATATATGCATCGCTAGCACACAGTGAAACCGCTTTGGGTAATTTTTTATCTTTTGGAAATGCAAAAACAAGTTTTTCAGCAAAAGAAAAAGAAGTAATTAACTTAGCAGTAAGTCAAGTAAACGAATGTATTTACTGTTTATCTGCGCATACTGCAATTGGTAAAATGAACGGTTTTACTGAAGACCAAACTTTAGAATTAAGAGCGGGTAAAGCTTCTTTTGATATAAAATTAGATGCCTTGGCAAAATTTGCAAGAAACGTTGCAATAAATAGAGGAGCAGCAACAGAAGAAGTTGTAGCAAACTTCTATGCGCAAGGGTATACAAAAGGAAGTCTTGCAGATGCAATTATTTTAATAGGAGAAATTACCATTACAAATTATTTTCACAAGACAACAGAGGTGGCAATAGATTTTCCTGAAATACAGGCCTTAGAAATAGCGACTATATAAGTATAATTCAAACAATTAAAGCAGCAGTTAAAATGAAAAAATTAATAGCAGTAGTAGTAATCGTATTAGGATTTGCATTCAACACAAATGCACAAGAAGTAAAAACAGTTTCTTTAGAACAAACAAAGGGTGAGTTTACCCAAAAACAAATAACGGTGTCTGAAGGAACCTATGTTTTTGAAATTGCAAACAATAATGTTGGGCATAATGTTGGATTTGTATTGGCACCGAAATCTAATACGGAAGCGCATATTAAAAATGCGTACGTAAAAGAAAAAGTTCAAAACAATACAAAGCAAACTTCTAAAAAAGTAACCCTTAAAAAAGGAGAATATGTATATTTCTGTCCTTTAAATCCAACACCAGAGTATACGCTTATTGTACAATAGTTTTTTAATTTAAATGAGTGGAAAAAGGCGAACAGAAATGTTCGTCTTTTTTTAGTAAAGGTCGTTTATTTAGCCATCAGATAGTGCGTGTAAGTTAATTGTTGAAACAAATTATTTTGTTTTCGCTGCTTTAGAGTTGTTCTCTAAATTTATAAGCAGTTTAGATATAAAACTTTGAGAAGTTTTTAAAGATGCTTTAAGCAGATTAAAAAGCGTTAATAAATATGTGATTGTGTTTTTTAAATAATAATAGGTTATTTTTGTAGCTCTAATTATTCAGAAGCGCTTGTTAAACTATTATTTATATCCGCATACAACATCCAAAGAGTGGGTAACCTTTGTTCACGGAGCAGGAGGTAGCAGTTCTATTTGGTTCAAACAAGTGCGCGATTTTAAAAAGCATTTCAATGTCTTAATTTTAGATTTACGAGGGCATGGAAACAGCAAGCCCAAGTTAAAAGATTCCTTTAAAATAAAATATACCTTCGATTCTATTACTTCTGATATTGTTGAGGTAATTGATAGTCTTAAAATAGAAAAGTCACATTTTATTGGTATTTCTCTGGGCACAATTTTAATTCGGAATTTAGCCGAAAAAAGACCAGAATTGGTAAAAAGTATGATTATGGGTGGTGCCATTATAAAGATGGATTTTCGCTCTCAAGTGCTAATGAAAGTGGGTAATATCTTTAAATCGGTAGTCCCTTATATGATGTTGTATAAGCTCTTTGCATTTATTATAATGCCAAAGAAAAATCATAAGAAATCGAGACTGTTGTTTGTAAACGAAGCAAAGAA
>ENA-ORXF01001273-ORXF01001273.1-marine-metagenome-genome-assembly--contig:-NODE-1273-length-16525-cov-14.954402_pt1 | contig 16525 bp, 14 predicted proteins | sample MGYA00237864_ERZ511476 | MGnify/ENA primary metagenome ERZ511476 (study PRJEB26306, sample SAMN06343908) | marine metagenome | isolation source: coastal waters | place: Atlantic Ocean: West Antarctic... | reverse complement strand
AAATAAAAAAAATAAATAAAAATATGGCTCTCATTATTTGCCGAAATCCTTTAAGTGCTTAGGATCGCCGTGACCGCCGGTGAAGCCTAAGATATCATTATTCTTCCAAATCCTAATTAGAATTACAAAATCCTAATTAGAATTACAAAAACTAAAATGGACTAGAAGACCTCCTTTCAAAAAATATTCCTGACCTATTCTAAATTATTTAAAATTTGAATTTACGCAAAGCAATGAAACCCATCAGGGTCAACTTTAACAATTAAATCTTCATTCTCCATATCCGATTCATAATCCGACTCAGAAGACGAACCCTCTTCGTAGTCATCGTCAGCCTGATCAAAGAAGTCTTGGAGGACCGATAGCAATTCCATCTTTTCATTGGCAAAAGCCCAAATCATGGCTTCTTCTATTTCTTTGAGTAACTTCATTTTAAAGAGATCTTATAAAATTATTTGATATATGAAACTTAAATTTCATTTTAGTCAATTTTAGACGTTTTGACTAAAACCCTTACCCCATATTTATAATTATATCACCTTGAAACTCTTTATTTTCCCAATTGACTAAAATTGACTAAAACGACTAAAATTGACTAAAATTTATTGAGGAGTTTGAGGTTTACCATTGTATAATCCTTTTAATACATTCTCGGCGAAGTGAAGGTCCGTCGATATCTTCTTATCTACACGGTATATCACAGCACTATTCTCCCCAACCTGAGCAAGAGAACCATCGGGATCCTTTATTTTTGTAACTATATCAGTTAAGACCTTCTTCTTTGTAACTGTGAACTTAACAGCATTCGCACCATCATAATTCACGAAATCAGTCTGAGCTTGGTATTTATTGGCTATCGCCATAACTTGAAGAGGATTGGCTTCTAAATAATAATTCGCATCACTTAGAATATCCGACTCAATTAAGAAATAACCTCGTAAGATCTTTCGAGGTAAATCATCCGCAGTGATTACCGTAGAGGTTGACAAGACCACTGTCGGCGGGAAAACATTACTCACCCCGTCACTGTATTCAGTCAATAGTTGGGTATTGTAAAGATTAGTTCCAAAAATATTAACAGGATAATCTAATGAATCACTTGAAACAATAGAAGCGTCCGTTGTCGCACCCGAAACATTAGTAGAATTATTAGTTATTCTTGAATTAATATCTAAAATAGATCCTTTTGGATTAAATTGACGATAGGAGAAACCAAGGATCCCCCATAAACTATTTTTCCATTCCTTCTCGTCTACACCCATATCTACAATACTGACCCCGCAATTCGCATCGATAATCTCGTATTCCTGATACATAAAAGAGAAAGGAATTATCGCCGCCCCAGTCGCTGTCAGAGTCGTTGGAATTGTGGGATAAGGTCTCATAGAAGGAGAAAAAGTATCATAATGATTTACTTTATTAATCTTATAGCAATCAAGACCTCCTTGCTGTGAAGGGGGCGGAGCCAACTCATTTCCGGTCACCAATGGATTTCCAGCATTGTAAAAATTACCGACTTTCTCGGCAGTGTGGAGATTTGAAAATTCAAACCGATTCTGAACACCATCAAAATTTAAAAGAGGATTATTTGCTCCAACGTAAGTCTGACCATTGATATATCCTCCCTCAGGAGATCCGGTCTTATCTCCATAATAAGCAGCATAATTGAAACCATTATGAAGCATTACCGCCGCATTCCCATAAGCATTGAAATGATAATCAAATCCGATTTTTGTATTGTCTTTCAATATCCTAGGAACTCCTGCTTGGTCACAATAACTCGCCTGAATTCCGCCTATTCTCTCTGTGGTAAATATGATAGTATTGTCGGTATTGTTCCTCCTGGCAAATCCAAATGCTAATTCGTCATCATTCTGTCCAGTCCAATACTCGGGAGATAAATCAGAGCAATTATTATTGAAATAAATGAAAAGAGGTTTCGACGATACATCACCGAGACCACCGGCATCGTAGGGATTAGTGTAAGAAACATTGTACATATCATCCCCCAAAGGAGCAGTGGGGTCATTAGCCGTATAAGAACTCCCTAAATGAAAAAATCGGGCTTCGTTTAAAAATGTATCTTCATTCCCACCGACCACTGCTGTATAATTTGTAAATATTGGATTAATTCCATTTTTAATTAAATCGGGATAAAGATCATGTTGAATATCAAATAATTTCTTTATATTTGTTAAAACTTCTAAGGACCAAGTGATATTTGTTTTTATTTGTGTCGATGCCGAAGTCATTGTCTTAACAAAATTTCCATGATAAGCAAACGTTTTGCGACCTTGTTCTATCAATTTAGGTCTTTTAAATCCTACATAACCATAAGCATTCGCCCACATTAGAGCAGAAGCATTGGGAGCGGGTCCAGCCCCAGTCCCCTGAGCCCAACCAATAGGAGAATGATCTGTAATTACGGCAAAACTCTTAGCGAATTCAATATTTGTAGATCCATTAAATCTATTGATATTTGTCGCAGGGAATGCCTTGTAAAGCGATGCGTTTACTATTGTACTCCCTCGTCCCGAGCCAATATCCAACTTATCCAGTGAGATAGGATCATCTGCCTCGATCAGTTGGTCGGTTATTGTTGAAGCGATATTTGAAGGACTATCATATCCAGGATCAACTCTAATTGTCTTTTTTTCTTTATAAATCTGATAACCGTGACAAGCAGGATCATAATAATTTGCGGGGAAACTCACATAAGCCAAGTTTGAAGCATTTGAAACTTCCGAACCATTCCAAACGATTTCATTTTGTTTAAATAAAGTGAACTTTGAATTATCATTTCTAACTTTGCGAGGTCTTATTCCACCTGCCCCGACTTTGGCTCCCGAAGCATTCGCAAAATCATGATTAATTAAATGCCAATCGGGGTCATATACATGCGAAGCATTTTGAATTACTGTATTCATTCCCAAAGGATACCCGTCAATTGAAGTCCAATAATTAGAACTCGCATTCCAACTCGGATAAGCAAGACCTCCTCCTGTTTTGAGAGTTGAAGCATTTGCGAAATTTCTTGGAAGTGTTAAATAATTCTCACCATTCGCATTGGTATGATATTCAATTACAAAACTAACTTCATTGTCAGTCAAGGCGATCTCTTCCGTTATCAAAGAAGAACTTTCATAAGAAAAAGCAGTTTGAGATTTACTAAATCCAACAAAAGAAGTTGAAACAGAATTTGTGTATTCTATCGTTTTGAGACCTCCTAATGGTTTACCTTTGAATTCAATGACAGATCCTCCGGCCCCTCGCTCAGAAATAAATCCTTCGTGAATTGAAACCTGATCGCCTATGTCCAAGGTGATCCCCGAAGAAACTTTGTTCGTGAACACGGCATTGTCTCCGCCCTCAGCCAAACTAGATCCATTAAATTCCTCAGAGTTAAGGCGATTTGCGTCAATTAATAAAGTTTGGGTATATCCGCTCATTTATAAGTAATATAGAAGTTATTTATCATAAATGGTTTTTATAAAATTTAAATTAAGAAAGAATACTTAGACTTTTACATTAACTGAGTAGTGACATAGCCGTCGATGATGGAAGTCGTTTTGGCGAGTTCAAGCCACGACCGCTGGACATACGGAAGCAGGTTATTCAGATCATCAAACTTGTAATAAAGTTCTAAACCTCTGGAATTTACCCGCTCATTGCGATTGAGGCGGAAACCCTGCCAGCCGAAGCGACCGAGAATGCCCCGACCAGTTGCGGTGGTCCCCTCGTCCATTTCATATCCCATATATTCTGCCCCAGCCGCAATGGCAGTTCCCTCAGCCGAATATTCTTCACGGGTGACCATAGGCGGAACGCCCTCAGCCTGAGCCGTATTGTGGAAATGCCTCGCACTATTAACAACATCAACCGGGTAGAGGAAGCGATTATTGTATTTAATATTGTAGGTCGTGCTCCCGTTAGATCCAGCACCGGCACCTATTACATAAGAAACCTCCGGACACATTGCGTGGAAGGGACCAAGAGCCGATAACTGAAATCCACCAACACCAGCATCTGCCTGAACACCCGTAATGACTTTCGTCACTATGCGATTCGCACCACCGAGATTGCGGATTTGCGTCGAAGCCGCCGTCGTAGCACTCACCGAAACCTTGGAGTGACGGTAATCAAAATGATTAATATTAATAACACGATTCTGAGCCGCATAGGCATCCATAATTTCCTGAGGATAGTAGATGTAATCAGCAATAAATTTGGTTTCATTCGTATCAATGAAGAAATCCGCTTTCGCAACACCCGAGGCAGACTGGCAACGATCTTGGAGAGGAGCGAAAGTCAGTTCAATCGAGACCTGTTCCTTCATCATGTAGAGTGGGAGCTGGGTCTGTTTTAACATAGGAAAGAGATCGCTTAGAGAAATCTGCCAAGTAGGATCATTCTTGATTGAAGCCCAATCAGGGACCCGTAAATCACTGCGGACACTATCATCATAATCTTTACCATTGCTGAGACCATATCCCTCAGCCCGAGTATCATTATCAGGACCACCATTGACGGTTGCCCGATTATCGTAAATAAATTCGTGGGCAATCGATTTGCCACTCTGAACTTGTTCACGCTGTTTTTGGTGTTCATTAGAAATAAACATAGACTTATACGCAGTTAGGTAGTTGTATCCATCTATTTCTTGGAGAGTTTTTGTACCGACTTTCAGGGAGGCTCGCTGTATCAGGGAAGAAATCCCAACATTCGGGGGGAGGAAATGATCGTTTTCGTCACTAGAAAAAAGAGCAAAAGTAATTTTGCTGTGACTATGGAGTATCCCCTTGTTAGTCAAAACGAAGCGACAATTGGAGTCGCTTTGAACGACCGGATCCAAAACCGAAGTTTCGACGTCAGTTGCGGTCGTGGTATCCATAGGAGATACACGGAGAAGATCGGGAACATTTGGGGCGGCAGCCTCACGTTCAATCATAGATGTTTCAACACTATCGTCCATTATTTATAGTGTGTCTTTTATAAAAAAATAAATTAAAGAAAAACTTTTTAAAATTACTTAGAAGATCTTCTAAGCCATTACTTGAAGCCCCTGCGGTCCGAAGACCATTGTCTGCCGAGCGTGGCAGAAAACAAACAGTGCCTGGGGAGAGTCGCTATTTAACCGAAGGGACATATTCACACCAAAGTTGACTTTTGAGAAATCTACTCCTTGGTCACTGATGCTGTCCATTGCGATACCTAGACCGAAGGCACTCCCTCCATCAGCCCAATATTTATCATAGGTTGCGTCATTAGAATATCTCGTGTTAACTTGGTTTACTTGGGTTCTTGTAATATCAGCAAACTTTTGAATAGCATTCATGTAATTGAAAACAATCTGACTGTCCATCTGTTTTGCGTCCTTGTGGAAGCTGCGAATTAAATCAGTGTTCTCCCGCTGAATTGTATCAATATTAAAGTTAAGAGGGAATTTCTCACCATTGCGAGTGAAGAATAATTCATCGATCTCGGCAGCCGAGCCGTCCGAGTTAGTCGGGTAAAGAGTTGCTAATCCGTCAAAAGTTAAATTGTTAATGTGTGAAGCCGGAGCAACATTTGCGAATACTCCAAGGACACGGGATAAACCTAACTGGAAATTTAGAATACCATTTCCCGAGTTAATCGTTTGGTAATACGAAGAAATAGAATTGTATTCAAATGTTCCCGAAGTCTGCGACTTAATACTCTGTACGACCTGATCAGAAGGCTCCATTAATTCTGCTACTAGTGTAACATCACTGAATTCATAGAACGATTCCGCAATGGATGCCGACGTTGTCGTGTTGGAAAAGAAAACCTGCGAGTCCGGTGCCAGGTGAAGTTCTACGATGATCCCCCCGACAGCCTCGGGCATAAGTGGGATCGGGTTCCGTCCATTTAGAATTCCGCAAGGAAGTGCCATACAGAAAGAGTTCTGCGTGGTAGAACCCGACGGAATATTAACTACGGACTGACGCTGGGCTTCCCAATTCGGCATGATCAATGCTGTTTCATTCATGTGGGTAAGGGCATCTTCCTGCGAGTTGGTAACAGGGAGGTAGGAGGCGAGGAAGCGATTGTAGTGCCTTATGCTCTCTATTGTCTGACCAGTCCGCTGAGATTTAATGGTAAGAGTATCTATGGCGGCATATACTCCTAATTTCTCACTCATTCTTAGAGGAGAAGTGGCACTCGTTGAAAGTGACGTGGAAGTTAAACGGGCTACAAATTTGCCACAGAAACGGACAGAGTTTCCCATAAGGAGACGGTCCTGCTCACCGATAATAAACTGAATTACTGGATTACCATTACGGTAAGAGATCGTCCCGTTCGCAGTTACATTGGAGGGAACTACTTCGATATTGCTCTGAGATGCCATACTTTTATAAAGAAACTTTTATAAAAAAATGGTTGTAATAAAATAAAATTAATTGATTTCTATCTTTGAAATTTAGACTTGAACGCTGATGGATCCATTGCGGATCACTAGACGACGAAGGTGTGCGACGTAATTGTGCCAGAGCTTCCCAACCGTGGGAGTGGTGCCAGTGTATTCCAACTGTAAATTGAAGTCCTTGCCCCTAGCATCGTAAACAGCATTCTTCCCGAGAGCCAAAGCCCGACCGAGGAAGAAGTTATTCTGGAAGTTGAGGAAGGATAGAGGCTCAATATCCGCCATCGCTAATGCTTTCTCAGCCTCAACGCACCACTGCTGCGAGATGCTGTCTTTATCAGATATTTTCTTAACGTCGATAGGTCGGTTAGGATTAATTTTCGAGTCATAAATCCACTGATAGTTCTGTAAGAAATCAGATACTCCCACGAGACCGGATCTATTGGATCTATTAACTACGTCACCCGATTCGTTATTAATAAGATAAGTCGTATCACAAGACAGGGCTTGAATTGTGCTGTAAGGAGTGGAGTCGGTTGGGACGCAGAGAATACTGGTCGCCCGACTTTCAATTAGTGGGAGCCGAATATTCGCAACAATATCGTCCTTAACTTGGGAATGGCGGTAATCGGTCACGGTGCGATAATCATAATTAATCGTCCCACCCTCGGACATCATGCCCATCATAGACCTTTCGTATCCATCAGGAACTTGGATCTCCTCAACGATTAGATTTACTCCATCAATTGTAAGAGTTGGGCTGTAAGTGCTGTGAACTTCGGAAGTGCGAGAAACTAAGTAATAACCCTGACCTCCGCCCGACCCGGCATCAACTATGGCTTCGCCAGTGTTATTGGTCGTCGAAGTGATTGTGTATTTGGTTTTGCTCACCCCAACAGTGGATCCCGAAACGTGTTCAATCTGAGTAATTCTAGCGACCGATCCATTCAGAGAAGCATTATCAAACGAAACGAAGGAGATGTCCTGCCCCACCACGAAGGGACATGTCGGGAGAGAAGTCTGATTGTTCTCCTGAGTAGTGAAGAACGAGCTGATTGCCGCACCATTCGCCCAAGAACTGGGACCAGCATCGGAACCATTTACTGAGTCAAATTTGGGATTAAGGTGAAGGCGACGGTTGCGGGTGGTCGTGTCTAACTGGCGGAAGAGGGTCGTTGCCCGTTTTAGAACGATTTCAATAAAAATTCCATCCGTGAGAACCGCTGGGAAAACAGCCTTGTTGCGGAATAGACCCGTATTCAAATGAAGTTCACCTTTTACCTCCTGGAACATGCCCGAAGAAGCCTCATCGTCCACGGTGAAAGAACCAGTCAGGGAAGTATTCAACTCAACCTTAGAGAAATAAGGGTTGGAAAAGCAATTGGCGGCTGGGGACTGAGTGGTCCCCAAAGTTCCTCGACAGGCGGGATCGTAAGCCGTTGCCCCTTCCGTCATAACCCTTTTATTAACCATATTCTGATTAGTTTCGTAATCAAAGCGGAGTGCGGTGTAAATATCGTAGCCTTGTATCTCCTCCAAAAGTGCCGTTTTTCGGCCCGAGTAGATTTTTACAGAATCGATGAGTGAGTGTAATCCAGTCTCAGCGTCTAATTGAAGACGCTGAACACCGATAGCTGTCGGAACTTGGAGTTTTACTCGCATTTGAAGGCGGGACTGGGAAAGATCAACAAACTTGGAAGTCGGAGGGATGTATAGATCAATCTTGCCCCCAGGAGCATAGGATAGACCATTCTCGGCCGGAATAGAAATAGAAGTCTGACCAACCTTAACTTTATCACTTGAAACGAAAAACGAAGACATATTTTATAATTACTCAAATAAAATAATTTTGGAAAATGAAATTTAAAAACTAAACTAACGACTTAAAAGGAACCCGAACCCTGGATTGAAGTTTTCGCAGAGATTGGTGCCGAGGCAATGAGACCCATTGCCGCATACGCTGGACTGACCTTGGTTGCCGTTTTCTTAGGAGGAGGGATATTTGTGGAGTCGGCTTGTGTATTTCTTGAATCGCTAAATAAATCATCAATTCCGTCGATCAGTCCACCCGTGAGACTTAATGCTCCCCCTAGAACTTCTAGGGGAGGGAAGGCAGTCCCAGCAAGATCAGCAACTGAACCCGCTATTTGAAATGAGTCGCCAAATTTCTTGGCTGTATCGTCATTACCAAAGAAGTTTCTACCTTCGGCGAGATTATCAATTCCCTTTATTCCAGTAGTAACTCCCGCAAATGCCGAGATTGCTTTACCACCAACCTCCGAAGCGGCGGACAGAGCAGCGTCTGAGGCTACCGCTTTCCCACCTAATTTGACAAGTGTTCCTTTTAAAAGTTTTGGAACTAATCCCGAAGAACCTATTTCTTCTTCCGCCGCAGGAGCAACTGTCGTCGCCGCTTTTCCAGCAGATGAGGCTGGATCGAATTCACCTCCATCTCCAATAACTCCACTCGTTCTTAAATCTTCTGTTTCGGTTAATTGTTCCGGTTCAGGTTCAGGTTCAGGATCAGAGGCTCCCGTCGATTTGGGTTGCGTCATAGGTTTTGTTGTTTCGGAGGTGGTTGCCTCAGTTACCTTGCCGTCTGAGGTTACCGAAGCGGGGGCAGAAGTCTTTTCAATTGGAGTTCCCCCTTTAAGTTTTTGCCAAGTAGATCCAATCGCATTTGATCTCGCCGCCTTGGTCGTTGCTAAATATGCCGCGGTCCCCTGACTGGAAATTCCCTTGGCGGTCTCAGCAGCCCCAACAAGTGTTCCAAGTAATCCAGCACCATCTTGAACTCCATCCTTTGTTCCAGTGAGGACTTCTTTTTGTTTATCTGTTGCGATAGTTCCTTTTTGAGTTAAGAGTGTTTGTTTATAGTTGAGATCCAATTGACGATTGTGAGCGTCTACCGCCTCATTAAAATCACGAGTTTTGGCGGAGAACATATTACCCTCCCCGAGAGTAGAAGCATAACTGGAATACATAGACATCTTTTATATATTGATAATTATTTTAATTTATCTTGATGATTTATTTTTATTCGGGTATTTTTAATTCAATCCCCCCATCGTCAAATAATAACTGATCCCCTTCTGCTAATTGTTGCTCAAAATTTCTAAATGCTCTCGCTGGATTACTTTGTAAATCAAGATACAAAAAATCATATCTCACTTCCGTCGCTTTCGCATATATTTTTCTAAATTTCTTATCGCCCCCGAACATCCCATTGTACTCCGATGAGATCTTTTCGAGTTCAGACATATTTTGTAAATTCATACAAATGAAGGCGTTACAATTATTCCGAATGGTTGGTCCCAAAGCTTTAAAACTTTGAACCGAGATTGCTAGCAGACCAACCCCAAAATGACGGCTCCTTGTGACTAGCGAATTCAAATAAGAGTTCCTTTTCACGCTCCCCAAAATATCATCGAATAATAATCCTATGAAGGGCATATCGTCTTTTTTAAATTGTTTTTGCTGTTCAATAATTCCTCCTAGAATGTGATCATCATATCCAACATAAGTGTCGCAGCATTGTTTTAGGAAACGACCCGTTTCGTCTTGGTCGATTGTGTTGCTCATGATGGTCACGTTATCATGAATATCTTTATAAAAATCATCCCTGAGAAGGAGGTTGCTGAGCAACACAGTTTTACCACTTTTTGTCGGAGCCACAAGGATCATAATACAGGGTAGTTCGGGCAAGTTTGGATGGAGAAATTTTCTTGGCTTCGGCTTGGGAAGAGGTTTCACGGGCAATATTTTTGGCGGAGATCCTTCCATAGTTTATTTAATACATAATAGATTATTTTAATTTATAGAGATTAAATTTTCTATACTTACATAGCCATTAGTTTCATACAAGCCATATAATTATTATCTAAATGAAATCTCATAATATTACAATTATGACATAATACATTCCTAAATTTGCCCGTCTTATGGCAATGATCCATTACCCGACTCGCCTTGCCCTCAGTTATTGATTTCTTACAACAATCGCATTCATAAGTATTAATATATCTGTCATAAATAGCGTCACAATCTTCTTCCTTTAATCCCGCATATTTCCACTCTGAAATTCTGTGAGATCTTTTACCTTTTTCAGTTTTACGATATTCTGCGTGATATTTCTTCTGTTTTTCTCTATTGGCATCCCGATATTCTTTTGTTTTTTCAGGATCTTTATAAGGCATTGGTTACACTAATAAAATTATTACATTAATAAATCAAATTTAACCAAACAACTGTCGCCACGGATCGTTTTGCGGAGCCTGAACCATATTTGGATTAATAGCATTTTGAATTATTTTCATTTTAGCCGTTTCCTTTAAGTCATCAACCTGTTTCTTTTTCTTTGCTACTTTGCGGACTTTCCTTTGGGTATCATAAGTTTCGACGGCTTTCAACATTGCCTTCTCTAAATCTTCCTGCGAGTAAGCAAGGGGGACTGACTGATTTAATGGTGCGGAGATCCCCTTCACCATTTCACTTTTCTTTGCCTTTGCTTCTTTTAATATTTTATCATCTTCTTCTTTTTCCTTCTTTTTTAATAGTCTTTCTTCTGCGGCACTCTCCTGGTCTAAAAGTTTCTTTTGTCGGGCTTCTTCGGCACGGACTTTTCTCTTTTCAACACCTATGGCACGAATTTTCGCCAAATGATCTAATTGTTTTTGGCTCATTGGAGTTTTCCTTTCATATTTACGTTTTCCTTTTTTAACAGGTTCACCGATCTCTTTTGATAGTTGATCTTCTGCTACTTGCTGAATTTGCTCAACTTGCTCATGCTTCACGACCTTTGGTTTATCAAAAATATCAGGCTCATCCGGGGGATCTTCCACTGCTTCAATAATTACTTCCTCTTCTTCCGAGGAAGATATATCGGTGTTTTCGGCGATAATACTTTCCACAGGATCTTGTACTGGGGCTTTCATTTCAATAACAGGTAGGCTCATTTTACTTAAACTTAGATTTTAAAAGATAGAATTAAATTTTTTAATTGGGATCTATTTGTTTGAGACCATAATTCTTTGAGAGTTCATGATTTTTATTAGTCTTTTTGTCGATCTCGGACTCGTGTTTCCCTTGGACGAATACTGGTGGATAATAATAATATTTTACAACTTGTAAGTTTGAGAAATGAATATCATAGTTTCTTATTTTTGGAATGAAAGTTGATTGGAGGATCTCCATTGCTTCCTCAGGAGTTTTAATAAATAATGAATGGTTCATAATTACTCTGAATTTATCATAATGAATTTCATTCATACCATTCGTTGGTTTGATTACTATTGGTGGCTCTTTTTTTTGGAAAGTGGTCGGTCCCAGCCAACCACCGAAATAACAAGATTTATCAGGTGGTCCCGGAAGATCTCCTATCAATTGGGCATCGGCTTCAAGAATAATGTTGTTTTTAGTTTTATTATTGTAAATCGCTAAGAGAGCCATACGATGTGAAGCAATACATCCTAATTTGGAAATGATTTTATCTGTTTTCGTATTGTATCGAGTCAGAAGATCTTTTAACACAATTCCATTGTTATTAAGATATTGGGCTGGTATTAATTTAATACTCGCAACCTGAGGTTTATGACTGAGAGAATTAATTTTAGATTCGTATTCCCCAGGTTTACAGATAATGTAAACAGAATATTGAGAATAAGACATTTAATAAATAGGTAGAAAATTTATTTTACATTTTGGATTTAATTACATTTTGTGATGTTTTTTACGGAAATGAAAAATAATTTCAGTTGCTCCTGTTAAGTCAGTCGCTTTGGTTTCGTCCTTTTTAACCATATCAACCTTAAAATCTGTGATGTGAAGTGGCTGAGAATTATTACAGTCCACATATAGTCTTTCACTGGCTTCGAAGAATAAAGCTCCCGATTCTGATCCAGTGTTGTCGAATCTTGGAAGACTATATAGGATCTTGGAAGGATTGCCCGTTGTGGCATTGTAAGTTTGAATATCTAGGCGAGGAGTTCTAATAAATAGAGAACTATCCGCCGAAGTTGAGGGGAGACCCGGGGCTGCGAATGAAGCACCAAAAGCCGCCACTATTCCTGTAACTTTCGGTCCTATTGCCGAAGGAGCAAATCCCAAAATATCAGCAGAGTTAGGTTGCCAAGACTGGGTATTGGGCTTCAATGCCATATATCTTTGACTTTGTCCCATAATTAATAAATTCTCGTATCCCGCCATTACATTATTATCTAGTCCCTTGTAAGTGTGAATGGTTCCACCATCGGTTGCCAAACCGGGGATCTCGTCCACTCCTTCATAATATCTAAATATATCACGGAGATCCAATTCTTCGGGATAAGCCCTCATCCCTGTCCACATTGGATAAAGTCTTCCAGCATCATCAGTCACATCAGTCGTACAATGGGAAGGCCAATCGTTCCTGTAATAATTATCTTTCATTGTGGCGTTGGTTCTCCCTTGGTATTTCGTAATACTTACCTCATCCTCTTCATCCCATAAATCTATTTGAGGATACAATTTCCAACCATTCTGACAATTTGGTTTTGGAACTTGTGCTTTTGTTGAAGCATTCACCAAGGTCGGCTTACAGATAACCGAAGCATTTTGATCAGTGACGGTTAAAACTTCATTCTCTAAATTGAAAGTTATAGAAGTCACCGAGGCGGAAGGCAAAGGAGATCCTGTTGCGAATGAACTATTGGAAGCATTGTTTGCTGCGAATGAACTATTATTTTTTTGATAATATTTAATTTCTCTCATTACGATTTGATTACCTCCCCCACTATCAGGAACGCATTGAAAAAGTTTTATAAATCCAGCCGCTGACTGAGCACAATACTCGTAGAAAGTTTCCCCTGACGGTCCGATCCCATCGGTGGGTTCAAAATTATAATCAAGATAAGTGTCTATATAAGCCTCTGAGGCAGAGAGATCGACAGATCTCGCCAAACCGACTGTCCAGTCCGAAGCATTGGACTGAGAAACATCAAAGGTTAAATCACCACCATAGAGTGAAAGAGGTCCTTCGGTCCCTTCCAGTTTGAAAGTTCCTAGTGCGACATCATCGACGGCAGCCATCGTTCCCCCAGTGTAAGTGGCTCTTCCCTCCAAGCCTTCCACCCCTCCTAGACTGACAAAGGTTGTGTCGCTGGGAACTACCGAAGCGGGTGCCGTCCCAACTTGTGCGATTTGGAATTTATATCCCAAAAACTTCCCATTGGTGTCATAACTAGGAGTACAAAAAGATGCGGAAGAAGCACTGGTGGCTATCTCAGGATGGAGGGCGAGGGCTTCTGCCATCATATCTGAGAATGCTTCGGTAAATTCTTGGATTGGCAATGATTGTTCAATTCTATTGACTTGGGGAATAAAACCACAAACCGAATCTTTTAATTCCGCAGTTTGGCTCAATCTTTCACCAAACCAAAAATTGGTCAAACGACCTCCGCTGTAATCTACCTCAGGATTTCTTTGAATTTTAACACTTTGAACCGCTACTTCGCTATCTTCGGGAATTGTGAGTGTTCCCTTCAAATGATTTGTAAACGCTGCGGGATCTTCAATTCCAATCGCATTCGTTTGTGATTTACTCGACGAAGATGTAATTAACAGACTCATTTTATAATACCACATATTAAAATAATTATCTATAATAAAATTAAAATATGTATTCCGCCGCCTCAAAGAAGAAAGTGCCGAAAGGTTCACACAGAATGCCTGATGGTTCGATCATGAAAGACAGTGCTATGAAAGCAAAACCAAAACCAAAAGCAAAAGCAAAAGCGAAGCCTAAGAAGAAGCCAGTAAAGGTGGAGGAGTCGTGTCCCGACACCAGTCGCTGTTCGGCGGGAATGTCCGTCAAATATGCTGATAATCTTAAAGTTGAAAAGACACTTGAAAAAAAGAAAGAAGTTAAGGAAACTGATATTTTTGAAGGAGTTCCGCCAAAATCCAAGTCTACGAAATATTAAATAAATTGCGTCAAAACTTAAAAAATAAAATGATATTTATTGTATTGAATGGTAAATCCTTATCCGATGATGTTTTCACATGAGCGGTGTCAAGGAGATCGCCCCGACCAGGATCCGGAATTAAATGAATGCTATACTCACGATATCCCGACCCCCGATTATCATTATTATGAAGAGCCTGAATATTTCTTTGATGACTCGAACTTTCATGGAAATCCTTTTGAGGATGAAGATGAACGTCACTTTCACCCAATGAAGAGATCCAATTCATTTGAGGTATTGGGTCTCGATGAAGATGCCAGTAAGGATGATATTAAGAAAGCCTTTCGTGAGAAGGCACTTATCCATCATCCTGATAAACAAGGAGATCCCCTTGAATTCATTAAGTTAAGAGAAGCATATGAAGATCTAATTTAAAAATCGAGAAAATTAAACATTACTATTCTTTTTATTCAAGTTATGATAATTCATAATAATTATCATATTAATAATTTAAATTTGATTAAGTAAATACATTTTAGACGATTTTAGACGTTTGGGAAAATAAAGAGTTTTGAGTGAAAAAGAGAAAGTATATAGGGGTTTTATTAAGTCAAAACGTCTAAAATCGTCTAAAATCTGACTAAAATCTGACTAAAATATATATACTGACTAAAATCTATCTAAAAAACGTCTAAAATATATATACTGTCTAAAATACGTCTAAAACTTAAAAATAAAATATTTACTATAAATATAATGGTTAAACTTCGGCAAGGATCAAATGTTTTAGAAAGCGAACTCAATTCTTACTTTGACTATGAAAACAACTTCTCTCAATTGCTGGAAGATTACCTGTTAAGTGGTGATATGGAAAAAATATTCAATAAGGGGAAGACTGATAATAAAAACAGATTTATTCGCAATCAGCGTTTTCAATTGAAGGAACTGTACGAAGACGGCGATCAAGAGAAGCCAAGGATTAAATTATTTAAACAATGGATGAGTAATAAATATGAAATGAAACACCAATCCAATAATCCAGTAAAGATAATGGATGATGGAAAAGATGACCTTATCTTACAACTTCAAAATGAGCTTAATGAAGTTAAAAAGAATTATGATAAGACTATCTTGAACCTCACAAATGAAAATAGATACTATCTTAAAAAGATTAAAAAGTTAAAAAAGCAAATCGTAGATAAGCCAAAGCCTGTGGCGATCACTGAACCCACTCAGGAAGTATTAGTTTATGATTTTGGTGGCGATAGTGATGATGATATTGTCGATTCCGAACCAGTCTCCGAACCAGTCGCAGAGCGTCACCCTGTTTTTGAACCACAGATCAAGCCAGTAAATAAAAAAACAGACTCAGAACAAGAACAAGAAAACTTCATTGAAGCAAGGAAGGCGGCGGCTAATGAAAGAAAGATTAAAAAAGACGCAGCCTATCAATTGGAGATTAATTATTTGAATTCTTTACATGATATGCCTTATTTAGATATCTTTGAAGGTTTTAAAGACGGTGAATTAAGTGAAGAAGAAGCCATTGAAAAACTGAATGCTAGACATTCTCTTGTGAGTAATTTAGATCATTTAAAAAGTAATCGCTTGGTGGATATTACCCGATTGGAAAATAAAGCAAAGGTTCAGATAAAAGATTACCTGGGAATGTTAGTAAACTACTAATTATGATTTAAAAATAATTTAATAGTTATTAGTAGTGTAATAATATGATGGAAAATTCTCCTCTCCCCTCTGACCACGGCTTTAAGCGAATGAAAAAGGAAAAGGTGATTGAACTTGTTAAAAAAATGGATAAGGGACTATGGAATATCAACGAAGAATTATCAGTTGCTCTTGCGGAGCGGGATCAGGCGGATGTAGCCAATCAAAAACTCGATGATGAAAAGATTATTAATTACGAGCAGATCCTTATTCTCCAAGCCGAAGTAAGCCGACTTGAAAAAAAGAATTATGAAATGGATCTTCTCAATCAAGAGCTCGAAAATGGAACAAATGGGTCGCATCAAAAACAAGTTGAAGAAGGGCTTGAAACTCTTAAAAAACTAATTGATTTAGCCTCACACGACAATTGGCATCAAATCACAAAATTTTTCAAACTAGAATTTCAATTTGAGGATAGGAAGAAATTAAATCATCAGAATGTTATTGATCAGATTAGGGATCTTCAACAAGAGTC
>ENA-ORXF01001272-ORXF01001272.1-marine-metagenome-genome-assembly--contig:-NODE-1272-length-16528-cov-3.847061_pt1 | contig 16528 bp, 19 predicted proteins | sample MGYA00237864_ERZ511476 | MGnify/ENA primary metagenome ERZ511476 (study PRJEB26306, sample SAMN06343908) | marine metagenome | isolation source: coastal waters | place: Atlantic Ocean: West Antarctic... | reverse complement strand
TAAATCGTTTAATCTATTTTCTTTACGAATCATGGCGATTCCCAATCTCCATCCAGTCGTCCCGAAAAATTTAGATAATGAATATACTTCAATCGTATTTTTCGGACAAGAATCTAATAAAGAATTATACTCATTTACAAAGGGAGCGTAAACGTTATCTGATAATATAATGAGGTCCTTCCTAACACTATTAACGATCTCTCCAATTCTATCTATATTATGTTTGGGTAATGAAAATGCGCCTGGATTGGCAGGATTAACCATAAAAAGTGCCTTTATCTTTTTATCTTTCAACTCGTCAAGTTGCGAATTCGAAAGAGACCATTCTTCGTTTGGGTTACCCTCCAAGCTTAAAATCTTTAATTTATATCTTTTTAAAAGAGGCATTTCTAAATAAGGGCTAAATATTGGCGTTATAACAGCAATCGTATCTCCTGGGTTTAATAATCCATTAAGATGAAGGGTGTTAAATACATATAAAATACCAGCAGCGGCGCCTTCCGTTGCAAAATATTCGTAATCCTCTTTTTTTTCTATTGTTTTCTTGTTATTAAATATTAAGTTGAACATGAAATCCTTTGAAACAACGTTTAAATGTGGTTGTATTTGTGGAGGTGAAGGATAAAAACAGCCGATCATAGAAAGAACAACATCGTGGATTATTTCATTTTTATCTTTATTGTCTGAGGATTTTTGCAAATAATTCAAATAAGACATAATAAATTCTTTTTCTCGCGCAGGTGCACCTTTTAAATTTTTAAATATCTGCTTTTTAAATATTTCTTTATTTTCTAAAGGATAAACCTTGATATCTGTAATGCCTGATATCCCTGGAGGTTCTTGTACGTTGGATGTTATATCGATACATGCTGACTGCAGTCTGGTATAACATTTTCTTACAAAGGAATTGAAAAAATTGGGATTCCCACGACCTGCGTTTAAAAATGTCGTATAATTATCAACTTTTCTATTTGTTTTTGCTAAATGAATTAGTGTGTTTTTAAGTTCAAATGGAGATAAATCTGTGTATTTCGCAAATTCATCTTTTAAGAATGGAGACCACCATGTATTTGTTACGGCAGTATTACTCAGCTTTGCATACTGTTTAAAATTTTTTAATGTTATTCTCGTCTTCTTTTTTCTTTTTTTTAATGTTTTTACCATATAATATATTATATGAAAAAAATCTATCTTAATATTCGATTTAATGGTTTATTATTTATTTCACCACCATAACGTGTAGCTATTTCTCTTTGTAATGTCGGGGACTCTTTTTTGCTCTTATTACCTAATGAAGCCACCCTACTATCTTCTTTATATACACCTTCGTTAACCAGGTTATAGCTATATTCTGAACCGCCCCAGTGGACATCCATGGCATTCCCACTTACCTTTTCGGTAGATGTAAAGTTCTTATCCAACGGTGTATATACCCCAACATACTGATCTTCACCATCAAACCCCGCATACGAATTGTCATTATATGGTTTATCATCATGATTGGCATCATATAATGGTTGTTCCTTTGGGCTATTAATTGTATTAGGCAAGCCCCCTTGTTTTTCAATAATATCAGGTATCATTTTATATCCTACGTTATTCTGCGCGTCATACATCTGCTGGAAGTATAAAATAGGACATCTGATACCTTTAGCTCTTTGCCAATTCACAAATTCAACATAATCTTCTAAATTATCGAACTTGACAGGGTTTACGCCAGGTATTTTTGCCTTATTTGTATACATCAAATGAAGTTCCTTTCCTTTCTGAATTAATAAATTGGGACACTCTCCCTTTGAATCGAACCCTTCTCTTAAATCGCTGGTTTTATACGTACAGAAAACGGCTCCCATTATAAATATAATTGCAATTACAAATAATCTCATATATAAACCCACGATAAAAGTTTTTTCTTTATATATTATATAAATGGATGGAATGAAAGTTATAACTCTTACAGAGGATAATGTAAAGGACTTTGCTACAAAAATGCCTACCCATGGCCTAGTATTTATTGCCTTTTTAGCACCATGGTGTGGCCATTGTCAAACATTTAAACCAGAATGGAATCAAATACAGGAACATATTACACAAAATAAGGATAAGGGTTCAGGTCATATTATAACTGTGGATGATACCAACATGAAACATCTTCCGTGTAAACAACCAAGTGGTTTTCCAACGTTGAGTTTATACAACGGTAATGAATGGAAGGAAGATTATAGTGGACCGCGTAGTAGAGATGCGCTGGTTCAATATCTCATGGATACCATGGTAAAACAAAACAAACCCAAAAAACAAAAAAAAAGGACAAAAAAAAGGACAAAAAAAAGGACAAAAAAACGAAAGCGGAAACATTCAAGTATTAATGGCGGTGGTCGAACTTCTAAAAGATGTAGACGTTCTTTGAGAAGTTCGAAAAGGTGTAAAAGGTGCAAATGTAAAAGGTGCAAATGTAGATAAGTGAACAAATATGTTATAATTTATGTTTACCAATATTAGCTGTATAAGACACAAACGTTGACCAATTTGTAAAACACATTAACCCTGTTTCCTTTATAAGATTGAAATTATCGAATTTTTGTTTTATGGGTAACTCTCTATGCATTCGGTAACATAACAAAACTTTGTTTTCAGCATATTTTTCATGACGTTTACATTTTGAATATGCGGTTCGTTTATTTCCCCAAAAAGTTAATGGTTTTGTTGTATAATCCAGTATTATACTATGCGGGATATGTCCCATAACTATTAAATTATCAAAATCATTAATTCGTTCTTTTATACGATCAATATGGTCTGGTATCGCCGTATTTATAAAATATGTAACCCGCTGTGTTTCATTTGTAAATTCTATTTCATTTTCTGATATTTGTTTATAACTCATATTTATTTTATCCATTTCGTCCTTTAAACGTTGTAAGAACGATGGTCTGGAAAACCCTGCGCAGGTTTCTGAACAACAAATCGGGTCACATTTATGAGACCGTACACCAAATTCACTAAATGGTTGTCCATCAATATAAACAAAATCTTTTATATGTGTTAATCTTTGAATCGGGGATACATCTGTTCCTGCACCAATATAAACAGCTTTCATATAAAATAATTTCCGGTTTTATATTTAAATGGTATTTCATATAACCCCCATCGTTCAACAACCAGATATGTAAAAGTAATATTATATGTTTTGTTAATCGGGTCCCATTTTATGTTGTTCAATTGTTGACGTTTTGGAGTTTTTACCTGTATTATTTTTGCGAATAATACCATGTCGTTATCATCGGTGTTTTTAAATAATCCGCTGTGCAATTAACGCATAATTGGTGTTATCGAAAGTTCCTCCATTTGTATTTTAATTTTTTTATATGTTCCAAATATTTTATCCCAGTGATTGAAGTAATAAGAAAAATTACAATTTTTCTCTCCATATGAATGATGTAAACAATGATCTATATTATCATTTAGTAACTTTAAACTTATTTGATTCGTACCATCGTGTATAAAATTTCCCCACATAAGTGTAAATATCATACATGTCATCCATATATAGATATGAATGGGGAAAAATAATGCTGGTAATGTAAAAGCTATATTTTCTAGATTAGAATCAACATAATGTGATATCCTTGTAGTCCATGACGAAGGGCGTCTGTATAAATGGTGTATGTAATGAAATTTTTTATATAAAAACGGCGTGTGCGCTAGTCTGTGTGTCAAGTAGAATGCCAAATCTTGGTAAAATAAATATATAAACGGTGAGACTATTGTATAAACCCCGCTTCTGTCATCTATATTTAAATATAAATAACCGATCTTATTAGTATAAATCAAATAAATAAACGTGTATGAAATTGAGTTTCCTATACTCCAATCTATAATATTGGGTATGTCAACCACCGTAGTACGTTTGTTTTTTCTACAAACCACATCATTTAATTTATTTGTAATGAAATATAATGAATAATCACCCACAGTAAATAGCGAATAATATAAAATAAATATTATCAATTCGTTTATGTAGTAAAACATTATACTATTAAAGTATATATTTTTAAATAAATATATAATAATCTAAAACTGATATAAGTCATTTCGCCAAATATTGACGGCCCACAGCATTATACACAGGTTTCAAACTGGGGTTCAGTTATAAAAAATCAGTTAAGAGATAGAATTAAAGAAAATTTGGCAATTAAGAATAACATTAATATGATTAGACTTAATCAAGAAGATGTATTGAACGATAAAAATAATTGGGAAATGGAATTTAAAAGTTTCATCGATAAAAAAAATAGAAATAACGACGAAATAGAAATTTATGATTGTTCTGGCGGAGAAAGATATTTAAATTGGAATTGATATAAATATATAATTTAAAATACTACCATGTCATATCTACCACCAGATAAAAAAGAATTACGTGAAGCACTTAATAAAAGTTATTTTAAAAATGAAAAGGGTGGTTATTCCGATGTAAAGGGGTGGACCTTTTATGAAAATGTATCATATTTAGTTGGTGGCACATTAAAACAAAAAACTAATTTTATGGATATAATTCGTATAAATTTTCCAAATAAATTTTCACGACACGATAACGGCGCATTAAAAATGTATAGTTCTAACTTTCTAACTGAGACAGAAATTACTGACTTATGTGAGCTAATGTATAAATTATATAATGATAAGGTAGCCGATTTTGTTAGTACTGAAAGATACTACTCCAATAAGCTATAAATAATCCATATAAGTTCTCGCCATCTTTTGAGTCCGTGAGTATTAAAATTGAAAAAACTATAAAGGGTAAATGACTATTATAAATAATCATGTTTCAAGCAAGACAACTCATAATTCTATCAAGTATTGGGTTTATTCGATATGATAAAAAGCGATATTATACCGAAGAAGAAGTAAGCGAACATTGTTCAAAAAAAGATGCCTGGGTTAGTTATAAAAATAAGGTATACAATATTACAAATTTTATAGACGCGCATCCCGGCGGAAAAGAACAAATTTTAATGGGAATCGGTGGTCCTATCGATATATACTGGAATACGTATAAACAACATCAAACCAAGTATGTCTTGGATCTATTAAAAAAATATGAGATTGGTGAATTGAAAGATTATGAAAAAGAAGATTTTGAAAGCGAATATGAAAATGAACCCATTAGAGATAATACAAATCATATTGTACATAAAGATGAACCCTATAATGCCGAATTAAAGAAATCGTGTATACTGAATAATTATATTACACCTGAAAAAGACTGGTTTACAAGAAATCATCACCCTGTTCCCGACGTTGACGTTGGTTCTTATCGTTTGGTTATTAACAACGGGTTTTTCAAATACGATAACATTATTAATTTAAAAAATAGTGAAATTACAACTACTATCCAGTGTGCTGGTAATAGAAGAAGTGACTTAAATGATATAGAAAACACGATGGGACTTCCTTGGGGTGGCGGTGCGATTTCTACAGGAAAATGGACGGGCGTTTGGCTAAAAGATATTGTAAATATTCCAACTTATAAGAAATACATCAATTTATATGATTATAATAGTAACTTTTCGGTATCTGTCCCCATCGATACCCCTTTGTTTATTGCTTATAAAATGAATGATGAAGTTTTAACAAAAGATAGAGGATTTCCGTTGCGAGTTATTGCACCTGGATTGGCCGGTTCAAAAAATGTAAAATGGATTCATAAAATAGAGTTTTCCGATGAGGAAGTGGATAGTCCTTGGCAAAGCGGAATTGCATACAAGATATTACCTAGCAATATTAAAAATATAAGCGAAATAAGTGATGAAGTAAAGGGAAAATTAAATACGATTAATGAGTTAAACGTGCAATCTTATATATGCGAAAAAGAAGTAGACGAAGACCATAAATTTGTAACATTAAAAGGATATGCAACAGCAGGTAAAGACAAACGGATTATGAAAGTAGAGATAAGTGATAATAAGAAACTATGGAAAATGGCAACTGTTTACAAAGGTAAAACGGAGAGAAATACATGGTGTTTCTGGAAAATAATGTTATTTTATGACCCAAAAACAAAGTATTATTGTCGAGCAACGGATGAAGATGGAAATACACAAGAACACTCAGCAGAAGAGCTGTGGAATATACGCGGGATTGTTAATAATTCTGTTTGTGTTGGGTAATGTTATTGTAGTTGTTTTACTTAATAAAAAATGTTACTTTGTTTTATTTTATATTAAACTACTTTAGCTAACAGGGGGAATGCGGGCGTCTTCCCACACCATAAGGAATGCTCTTCGGATCAGTCTTCCGTAGGGCTCGCACCAATACAGGCTTGGCTACAGGTTCATCATCGTCTGCGAATTCGGTGATATGCTCCTCCAAGGGCACGGAATTGGCGTCATCTTTGGTCTCTTTTATCGAGGTATCCAAATCCAACCCTTTACATTTCAACATCGGTGTGAACCTGGGTTCACCATAGTCCTCAACGCGAGTATGAATGTCTACTGGTGTGTCGGTATTGGACATCTTGACAATGAATGCGTTCAATTCCTCTTTATTCTTGATACGTTCGCCGTCATCGAGTGAATACATGTCGGACGTGGAGACTATTCCCAATTCTAGCAGTTTCTGTCGGCGCTTCGCGTCGAGCATCTCCAAACGTTTTATAGCCGCGTGAGCATTAGCCTGATCCATATCAAGCTCCTCTCCTGCGGAGTAAGGCGTGTTGAGTTGGTGGTTCATTTTATTTTTCGTATTGCTTTATACAACCTTATCATGACTATAATACTGGTTTAATTTTTTGAAAACTGGGAAGGTGTTATTTTGAGGTGATATCCAAATACCGTGGAATAAATAATCCACCAAGTGCACCAAAAGTCGGTCAACGTTCTCAAGTTCTACCAGATTCTCTTAATTAAAATATATTAAAGCTATACAGATAGTTAATCAAATGTATGGATTTATGGCACACGTTGTTCCATATTGGATAATGGTGTATGTGTATGATACAAGAAAAACACGACATTTCAAATTAGCCGTATATAATAGTTTAGTAAATCAATTTTTTGTAACTATGCCTGCTATGTATGTGGGTTTACGCTATTATCCCATACATAATAATGATTTATTGCTATCAATCGGATTATTACCTGTTCTGGTTATAACAGGTGATGTATATTTTTACACATCACACCGAATAATGCATACAAAATATATGTGGTCGTATCATAAATCACATCATGCTGATGAAGTATGTATAGCCAAAGCATTAGATGCTGATAGGTTAGAACACCTAATATGCAATATTGGCTCCTTTGTTATCGGGTTTTATATTCTATTATATTTTGGAATTTCAATAAATATTTATGTAATTTATTTGTGGATTACTCTATCAACCATTTCGACCTGTATTAGTCATAGCTCTAGTACGAGTAAAACACCATATGACACAGGTAATCACCGAATACACCATGAACTATTAAAATATAATTTCGGAACAGGATTCTATATAATGGACCGGTTATTTGGGTCATATAAGACAATCCACAACATGAACGAACGCGCTTTGAATCGCCAACTTATCTGGGAGAACTAGCACTGTGCCGAGTGTCCATCGGGACCCAAGCTGGCACAGTTACTGAAGCATAGACTTTAAAATCTTCTAACTCTGCCAGTTTCATATTTTTCTTTACGCGCCCTTTTAATTTGTCCCTTATTTAGTTCTTTGTATGTAATTGGCGTTTTTTTATTTATTCTTCGTGATGGTCTATATATATCATTCTTATATTTATACCCGATTTTACCTCTGGAATTTACCCATTTCTCTGAAAACCACCTAGTTAAACCCTTTTTTCGTGTCCGCTTACCAATATACGGATTACGCTTTCCATGTTTTTTTTTAAATGATTTTTTATATTTTTTGACTATTATCCCGCTTCTATATGCGCTATTTTTAGGAATAGATTTATATATATTCTTTTTAATTTTGTTATATAATACCATATCTCTTGGTTTGGCCATAATATATATATATAAATCCTATATTATAATATGACAACTCACATTATAAAATTAGATAATACATTTAATTTACACGATGTTGATATAGAATTAAAAAGGATATTTGAAACCAATACAGATATTATATTTGTATTTGACATAATAAATGCTAATATTTTAGACTGGCGTCTATTATTATCTATTATTCCACTGTTAAAAAAATATAATAGAGAGATAATAGAAAGGTTAACAAAAAGTATTATTGTTGCACCATATAAGTGGCAACATTCTTTATTAAATGCGTTTTTCTTTATTTGTCCACCTATTAAACCGTATGAGATAGTACAAACATGGTAGGGGGTGAATTATATATATATATATATATATATATGTTTCAAGAAGAAAAACATACAAGTGGTAAATATGTGTCTCGTCGGAAGAGAATAAATAATGCCACACGCCGTAAACAGAAGGGCTCGCGGAAAAAATCACAAACACGGAAAAAATCACAAACACGGAAAAAATCACAAACTCATAAACAGGAATCTATAGATATTAACTACGAAGAGCTTCAGGGCATACAGAGAGAGCTCCTCGCAGATGTTCCAATTATATATAACGAATATGATTATAATCCAAGTATTAACGCGTATCTGGAGTCACTACGTACGAAATCTCCGAATGTTTTAGCCGGAACCATGAACGCTGATATATTGGTGAAAGACGCAGATGACGGTGAGTGGGTGCGCTTAAATTGGAAAGGTCCTAACGCGAAAAGGGTTATGTTGGAAAATTTGAGGTCAAAAAAACCAGTAGTTTGTACTGATATAGTTGCTCCCAAACAAATAAAACATAATTGTTGGTTTAATGCCTTTTTTTTAATTTTTTTTATAAGTGATGCTGGTAGGAAGTTTAACCGCTGGATGCGACAAGCTATGATAACAGGTAAAGTAGTAAGTAGAGACGGTTCGGGTCCAAGTATATTGAGAGATGATTTACGAAAACCGCTATTCATTTTAAATAATTATATAGAAGCGAGTATTAGAAACAGTTACGACGCTGAAAATTTCGCAGACAAAATGGATACGAACAAAATAATTGATATGATATATGATGCGATAGGATTAGAGGTGAATGAAGAGGGCTGGCACGACAAAATAATAAACCCTGTAGGTGTAAATGCTAACCCGATATATTTTTACAACGCATTATATTATGCCATAGGTGGTAATAACATGCCATATACGTCATTATGGGTGGATGGGGAAATAGGATACACCGATATTACAGACGCAGTCGAACATGGTTCCCTTGAAGGACACCGAAACGAGATATATAAAATGATTTATATTGAAATGAATGAAATTGGGTCTATGAAATTTGAAAAGCCAACTGAGTTCACTATTGACATTATTAGTGGTGGAGAATCTTATACTTGTACTTATAAATTAGATTCGGCTGTTCTACGTTCTGTTTACGGGGAACATTTTTCTTCATATATAACGTGTAATGGTACCGAACTTGGTTCAGATGGCGAGGCTGAAGACAGGCTTCAACCATTTGAATGGAAAAAGAGATTGAATGATACCTCCACGGATTCATGGAAACTCGCAAGCGATGACGGAATGATATTTGATTTTACATATGGGTATCAGACACTTGTATATTATTTAACTAAGAAGAGAATAAATAACACGGGGAATTATAGAGTTTGTACATATAAAACATATAGTTAAAAACACCATATAATACTGTATTCTATATAGTGTATTAAAAACATATTCAATTTTATAAATAATGGACTGGTCGTGTTATATTATTGAAAACTTAGCATATGGTGCAACATATGTTGGTGTATCGAATGATGTTAAGAAACGATTAAGAGCACATAATGGAGAGATTAGTGGGGGTGCAAAATATACAACAGGAAAGGGAAAAGGTTGGGCTCATGTTTGTATAATTCATGGATTCCCTACAAAGATAGAATCTATGCAGTTTGAATGGGCTCTGAAACATGTGCCTCCCAGAAATGCGGGCGGAATTAAAAACAGAATAAAAAAACTGAATATATTGTTGAATAAGGAGAGATGGACGAGTAAAGCACCTTTGGCCGAAACGATGCCATTAACGGTGGAATGGATTAAGGTTTCATATAGGCGACCCTCTACAGAACATAGCTTACCGGTGTATGTAAATGAAATTTTATAAAGGTTATTCATCCAAATGAATGTGTTTCTTTCCGCGTGTTAATGCCACATAAAACAGCTCTTCGTCCTCCTTATCGATATCATTAAATATCCGGATATTGTCCTGCTCTAGACCTTTATAAGCATGTATTGTAAACATACAACACTTTGCTACTCTTCTATCAACCAAATTACGTTCAATATTAGTAATAATGTCTTCCAACTCCTTTGGTGATAATTTCAACAGGAAATTAGGCAAATCATCCTCAAATTCGGATGTCGCGTCTTGTCCAAATCTTAATAGTTTAGGATGTAGTCTTTTTATAGCCCGTCTTTTATTTTCGAAATCATTAATCCAAATATTAGACATGTTTGAAGCAGTAGTTAGTAAACCTTTCCAACTTCTAAATAAATAATGATAAGGTCCATCTTTGGGTGATACACCTTCATGCAACTGGGTATCGTTGTTTGTCCCAGCCACCATCCAACAGTCTGTGAATTTTTCCCTAATATCTTTGCATGCTGGATTCCCGATTCTCCATGTTTTATAAAATTCCACAATATGACTGTCTCCCGGTAATAAGTTAAAAGAATTAATTGCTCCACGCCATTTATATATTGCCTGTTTAGGGTCGCCTACAAATATTTTAGGCAATTTGCATTGCTCCAACAACATCTTTAACATTATTTTATCAAAATCCTGCGCCTCATCTATAAATATAAGGTCAAACTCAGCATCAATCGTTTTAAACCAACCATGAATTAGTGCCATCTTTCTAATAGAATTAAACGTAATTATCTTATTCTGTTTAGTATCATTCCATAGTTTGATAAGCGTTTTACTTGAGAATTCTGATATTGTTGGATTGAATTTTTTAATATACATGGTCATATCATTATATAACGTATTTTTACAAAACCCGTTATATATATTTATTAAATCTTGTTTCATCTTGAATGATTTCTTTGCGAACCACTCATACCCCCGAATGTCTCCAAGTGTTACTGGACGGAGATCGGTAATAGCACATTCAACACCTGGGTTGTTTTTAATATAAAGTCTTCTCATTAAAGCATCAAACGTATATGGTTGTATATTTTTAGCAACTTTATGCTTTCTCCTTCGAATGTCAGTAACAATTGCTCGATTGAAAGCTAAATAAAGTATTTTTTTCCCAGGATTGCTTTTGGCTATATCTAATAAAATGGTGGTTTTTCCACTACCAGCCACAGCCTTGATCGCATAAACCATTTCATTTTCGTATTCAATATTTAAAACATACTCTCGCATTATTGGGTCTAACAAGAGCATCGATTTATAACATCTGGCATAAACAATATCCATTTCTTCGATTTCTTCAATATAGTTGGCTTGGGGTTCACATAACCACATTTGTCTTATGGTACCATCTATCTCGATGCTATATGTATCTTTATCATCAGTCCAATCTGATGGAACTTCGCAAAACTCTATATCATTCCATATACATTTATAACATCCTTGAGTATTAGCTGTTTCTGGGTATGATTTTAACATGTGTTTAGTATGTTAATTTCATAATAGTTTTCGCATTCAATTTAGATTATCAATTCATATTTTCGATATGCTTCTTGAAAACTGCCTCAAATGGAGTTTTGGGCCCTAAAGACCATTTATCCCACCTGGTATATATATTATTAATACACTTGCAGAGAGCGCATTTACATTCGCTTTCGCAAAATTCCTCTTCATCTGCATCACAGGAAATATCTTCTTCATCCTCCATAGAGTCATCTTCAAGCATTTCTTCCTTTATTTTAAGAGCGCGTTCAAGCGAATCATCTCGTTTGTTAAAGAAAAACATTTCCATCATCATACCACGTTTTATATCTTCTGGTGTTATACTATGTCTCTTACTATGCAATACATATTTAGAAGCAGTTATAATAGCACCTTCCGTATATGATAAAATGATAGAAATTGTATTTTTTTCAAGTTCCTCGTCATCGTCGTCCTTTCCCTTTACATTATTAAATCCGGTTTTCATAAATGCATAGTCACTCATATTATAGTTATTATAATTTATTCTTTAATATCATCAATATATAATGTTAACAAAACGCAAAACTATATTATGGAGTTTGGGATTGGCTATTATTGGAACAGTTATAACGCTTACACGTAAGTATCATTTATCAAAAATAGGAGTATCAGCCGTAACATTACTTGATATCGTTATGACAAGTATTATATTACTTAGTTTTATATTTGCGACGACACCATTCTCCGAATTAAAAAATAGTTTTATTAAATTAACACGTTTGGATTATATTTCTGTAATATTTGTTAGTTCCTTAATTGCATTCAGTCTAATAATGGGTAGGAAACTACTATTAAACAACGAGATAAGTTCTTTGGCACTTATAAATACGATTATTGATATTGTTCTATCTGTTAGTCTCGGTTATTTAATATACAACGAACAAATAACAAAATGGAAGATAATCGGTATAATTTTTGTAATGATCGGATCTTGTTTTATTACACTTATGGATTAATGTATTCAATCTTGATATAATCAAAATGTTGGGAAACGAATATATCTTCTCCTGTATCCAATTGAAACGGTATGTAGTGAGCTTCCCTATTATATTCTTCCGCGTTATCGGACAACTCTATAACCGGATGTTTTCCCTTTTTAATAATGGTAATAAACTCAAGATATGTTGGCTTCAGATGTCTAAAAATGTCCCGTAGTTGCGATTTGTATAGTTCGGGGGCATCCTCTTGGAGAGCAAAGAATACACGAGTCTTTTTGAGCCAGTGCCGCGTTCCCCATGTTTCTGGGTTATAAATCATAGGTTCCAACTCCTCTTTATAAAATTCTTCTGCGTTGACAGTCTCTGTTTCCCCAGTTTTTTTGTTGGTAATTTTAAGCATGGTTATGAGTCTTTATTAGTATAATATTATCTATATTATAGATAACTTTCAATTTATTCAAATTCAACACCTTCGAGTTGTAAGTCATTCACCAAATTCTCCCAATTCTTACATACCTCTTCAAATAGTTCTTCACTAAACTTATATAGTCTCATAATATCTTTAACCGATTCAGAATGTTTAAGCCAATCACCATTCAACTCTGCAATAATTTCATTAATTATTGTCTTGTCTTTATTCAAGGCGAGCGCCAACCACTTCTCTCTTTTCCCCAAAATTTCAAGCCTTTTTCCAATATCACCTTCATCGATGCTTACCAATTCATCCTTTCCCTTTAACAAAACATTTCTCCCATTAAAATCACTCACCCTAAAAATCCCCCTGAATACACCGATTTTAATAAATTCTTTCAGTAATTTTCTGTTACTCAACACTTCCTTTTTCATTTTCCCCACCTCGATTCCTGGTTCAATCTTGTCCATAACACAATATACAACCAGTTGCTCGCCTTCATTAATCGTTTCCTTTATCCAGTTATTAGACCATTCCTTTGTCCCTTTATCGATCTTAACTATTCTAAAATTTGAAAGCACTCTTGTCATTCCAATTTTGTTTAACCCAAACAACTCCTTACACCCGTCAACCACACAATAATCTCTGTTATAATTCAGCGATTTTCTGCATTCTTTCCAAATCTGTCCATTTAATTCAAAACACATCACTTTATTGCCACACGTTGTTTCGGTACACAATTTAATGTTTTGCATAGGATTGAGTTCCTTGCTTAAATCTTTTTCCAAATCATCAAAGTTAGACTTACCTCTCATTTTTTTAATCTTTTCCCATTTGTCATTCCTAACTTCTTTTCTTGGTTTTCCTTTGGGTTTTTTCTCCTCCGGTTTCCCTTTGGGGATTTCCCCTTCCGTTTTTTCCTCCGTTTTTTCCTCCTCTACCTTTACACCCTTTGGCTTTCTACCCTTTGGTTTTTTCCCCTTTGGCTTTTTATCTACCTTCATATCCGCATAACATTTTTTATACAAATGAAATTTGCTTTCACTCAAAAGTTCCATATCTTCATCTTCAACAAAGGCTCCTACTTTGCTAAACTTTTCCAAAGTATATTTTTTACTTACATGCCAATCTTTCAACACATAATCATCCAATTCCAAATATTCTCGTTCTATAAAATTACTTAACACGTCATTAATACTCGTTTTCTTGTCAAACTCCGCCATATCTTTCCCAAAATCAATCTCATTTCTTTTCCACATTATCGTTCCAAACCAAACTGCAAAATGATATCTTTCTTTCATATTTTTTCTACTCAACATTTCCATGGTAAAATCCCAAAGTTTTACCAACTTTTCATTATCACAAAAGTCCCTAACAATTTCCATAAACAAATACAATCCTTCATATCGTCTATATCTTTTGCCTACCTTTTCAAACTTAATCATCTTCATCAAAATATCCAAGATCTTTTCATCACCACAATTCAAATATTCAATCAGCTTTTCTCCCAATTTCAATATCTCTTCATTATCTCCCATTTTCTGATACTTAAGCACATCTTTTACACGAATGAGTGACAAGTCCAAATCGTCTGGGTTGTTTCTCCACCAGCAATTCATATAGCTAATGCTTCTGCCTCTTTTTCCTTCAATAACGATCTTACAAAATTCAAATATTTTATTATAATCTTTTCTATCACGTTTTTCAAACTCTTCCAATTTTTGTATTCCGAGTAGAGTTCTGTCGATCTCAGAACAACTCATATCTTCCATTAACAGAATTCTCAACCGATTCAAAAGATTTGTCATTAAACTCTTTCCATTTGCATGAAACTTAAACAGCATCATTTCAACCGCACACCATATAAATTTTTCAGACTCATTTCTACGATAATACTTACAAATACCACTTTTCAAAGCGTTACTTTTGTATCCGAAATAACTTTTATTATTGAAACAGGTATGCACGACCATCCCATGCATTTTAGCTATAAAGGTGTCCATGTTTGTAGTTGTATAGGTTGATATAGTGTATTTATTAGCTATATATATAAACTTTTCAATTTTATCAATCAAATCCATTAAATTGAAAATTGTATTAGATAATATTTTGTATTATTATCCAATATATGAAAAAGGGCAGAGATTTCAAACTACTTGATTTCATAGGCGAAGATGTTATCAACATGACAAAAACGGGAGATAAATATGTTAAAAATAAGGTATTCCAAATACAAATGTTTGGTAAAAATGAAGAAGGAAAAAGTGCGGCGATTACGGTAAAAGGGTTCCAACCATTCTTTTATATTAAAGTTGATTTAAACTGGAACGAAGAAACTGTTAGGGTTTTCGAAAGGGAAATCAAGCAGGGTCTAGCTGTAGAAGAACTTAGAGCAAACTATAAAGCCTGGCAAACAGGGCGCATAACCAATCTTATACCAAGTATATCAAAAAAAAACCCACAAGAAGGAGAATTGGCATATGTAAGACGGGTATGCAACGAGTATAAGTCTTCACATGAAAAGGGGATGGTTTATTGTAAATTAGTCCATAAGAAAAAATTATATGGATTTGATAATCATATGGTTCACAATTTCGTTGAATTTAAATTTAAGACAAATGCATCTTATAATAAGGTGAAAAACAGATGGTTTACGCGCACAAAAGATGCAACAAGTAAGTTCGGGTATACCCAGCGTCTAAAGACTTATTTATTTAATAATTGCAACACAGAACTATATGAGGCAAAGTTGCCTCCTCTTTTGAGATTCTTTCATATCAATAATATTAGTCCGTCAGGGTGGATTCATCTTCCCAAAGGAAAATACAAAATAATTAAAACAAAAGCAACATATTGCGATTTTGAGTTCTCGATAGAATCCGCTAATATTATTCCTCTCCCCAACAAGGAATCGGCCGTTCCACTTAAAATATGTAGTTTTGATATTGAAGCCAGTAGTAGTCATGGTGATTTCCCACTTGCAATTAAGGACTATAAAAAACTTGCAACAGATATTATGGAAAATTATAATAATTCAACTCCAGAATTTAAAGAACAATATAATGAAGATATTTTAAAAAATGAAATTTTGTCAGCATTTCAATTTAAAAACATGAGTTATATTAATAAAGTTTATCCAAAAGAAAACCATTCTTTAATTTCACTTGAAAATGTTTTTGACAATTTCATGAAATATATTCCAGCAAATGACAAAGACAGAAAAAAAGAAGAAACTATAGAAATTGAAGACAATAATAGCGAAAGTGACGACGAAAATGAAGAAGAAATTAAAACTACCAAAACTAAAAAAATCAAAGCATATAACAAAAAAGAAATAAATATATTAAGTATTATTAAAGATGATTTATGTGAGTATAATACAAAAATATTTGAACTTAATAATGCATTAACAAAATTT
>ENA-ORXF01001271-ORXF01001271.1-marine-metagenome-genome-assembly--contig:-NODE-1271-length-16530-cov-3.592597_pt1 | contig 16530 bp, 4 predicted proteins | sample MGYA00237864_ERZ511476 | MGnify/ENA primary metagenome ERZ511476 (study PRJEB26306, sample SAMN06343908) | marine metagenome | isolation source: coastal waters | place: Atlantic Ocean: West Antarctic... | reverse complement strand
TTATTTGTTAAATTTAAGTATTTTTCATAATCCTTATAAACAGTATTTAAAGTAAATCTTACCGCCTTAACATCAACATCAAACCATTGAGAATCTGGTATGAACCATTGGTTAATTGATTCTTTTTCTAATTTTTTCTAGCATATTTTTATTCTGTTATTACAAATAATTTGTTAAAATATTTTTTAAATCATTTTTTTCTAAAAGTAGGTAAATTATTCCAACTATTAGGCAAGCTTCAAGGCTTTCTCGAAAGACAATTACAAATTCATTCAATGTTTTTACCTTTAAATTTATTATTCAAAATTATTAACCAATGCTATTCTAAATAAGAATCATTCTTATTACAATAAGTTATTTTATTTTAATTGGGTAATAAATATTAAGGTTAATAAAATCTCAACTATAATTACTTAAATGCAAAAAAATATAATTACCTCCTTCAGCGGCCCAAAAATTTACTCAGAATTTAGAAAAGTGGCTTTATTGAACAACAAAAACATAACTTTGTTGGGAATTAAAGATATTACTTCATCTTATCTCCACGTAATAGAGAGTAAAAATAAATTATCTTCGAAAGATGAAGCGGTTATTAAACAGATATTAACTTATGGTGAAAATACTAAAGAAATAATGCCACTTGAAAATATAATTTTTATATCGCCAAGGATCGGCACAATTTCACCATGGAGTTCAAGAGCAACAGATATTATTCAGCATTGTGGGGTTGATATTGTTAGAATTGAAAGGGTTAAAGCAATTTCCTTTAGAACAAAAACTGATATTCCTTTAACTGAAGATGAAAAAGTTGCTCTTGCTGTAATAAATAAAGAAGGAGATGCTTTACGTAATTCTTTAAATGTTCAAGCTACAGACGATTCGTTAGTTAGGATTGACGAAACTGGAGGCTTAGGTCCTGCTGTTAAAGCAACTGAAGAAACAGCAGAAAGAACTGAGGTTGAAACGGGTCTTATAGCTGGAGATGCTGCAGAGCAAGACGCTACAAATAAGGCTCTTAGAATAGCACAGGGAGAGGAAGACCATGATGCTCGTATTAAGCAAATGCTTAAAGATACTGACTCTTACAATGAGGATGGAACTTTAATCACAGAGGAACAAGTTAAAGCTAAACAAGCCGCAGAAGACAAAGTAAATCAAGATAAGCTTAATGCAGCAAACGCTGAAAAGAGAGAAGGTCAAATGCGTAAAGCAGAAATGGCTCTAACAGGTTTGAAAGCTGCTGCAGGAATACTATCTTTGTCTCAAGCATTAAGAGCACCAGATGTTGAAACGCCTGAATTAGACCCTTTAATATATGAAGCTTTATCAAAACAAAAAGCATTATCAGAGTCGGGTCTTACGGCTAAGGAAAAGGGTGCTGCAATGCAGAACATGGGTGATGCTTATGCAGGAGCTATGAAGAATGTATTAAGAGCTTCAGGAGGTCAAAGAGGTATGTACTTAGCTAATCAAGGAACTGTAGATGCACAGCGTATACAAGGACTTAATCAATTAGCCGCACAAGACGCAGCTGTCCACAGAGAGAACATAAAGGAGTATAACTCTTTAGCTACATCTGTAGGCTCTATGAAGTTAAACAGAGATATGAACGTAGAGCAAATGAGACAAGCTACACTAAGTAATAACAGACAAATACTTTCTGGAGTTGGTAGTAACTTATTGTCAGATGCTATTAGTGATGTATCATACTACATGAATCCTAACAGGAAAGCTACAGAAGACCTAATAAAAAACTTGTCTGGAAAAAAAGGTAAAGATGATGGTTATGATACCTCTTTACTAAATCAAAAGATTACCACTGCAAACATAACACCAGAACAGCAAGCAGCAATAGATAAAGAAGCAGCAGCAAACGCTAAAAACACAACAAACTAATGGATTATTCTAAAGTAAATAGTGCACTTAATGGTTGGGTTGGTTCAGGAGCTAGAAGAGATAGAGCTCAAGCTGAACTAGGTCAAGCTATGCAGTTGCAGCAGGCTCAAAGTCAAATGCAAGCAAATGAAGATGCTAAGACGCAAGAGATGGACCAGTGGATGCAACACATCCATGACATGTCTAGTCAGGTTGCTATACGTAATGAGGATAAAGAAAGAATCCAAGCTATGTACGACCAAGAGAAGGATACCTTCTTGTCTGAATTAGAGAAGTCTGGTAACGACCCTATTAAGTTTATGAATTCTGGTGGTAGAAAAACCATGAAGAATTTCTATAACAACATAGCATTTTCAGAGGACGCTAAAAGAATTAAAGGTAACACATCTCAGGTACAGCAATTCTACGAACAACAAGAGAGTGATAATGGGAAGCTTGCTCACCTTATACCTAATCAAGTTAGGAGAGAGTTTGATGCTTTCATGAATGGTGACATAGATACATTCAAGCATAGACAGTTATCTCAATGGGAAGAACCAGGTAATGACGTAGAGGGTAATACTAAGGCTGATAGATTCTTAAATCAAGGTTCTAACATGCAGATATTTACAGGAAACTATATGAAGGAATACGACCTAACTCAATCTGAGGCTATGGATATTCCTATAGATGAATTAAGAAGGTATACAGCGTCTTACATAGGTGGTATTAACCCAGAACAGTCATTACAACCAAGCGGTGAACTACAAATTAGTAAAGCAGTGTCTGGTAGAATACAAAGACAACACAGAAGACTTAAACCTATTAGCACAAGTTTGATAGGCAAGAACTCTAACGACCACAAAGTAGCTTTAGGTGATTATGATATGGGTGGTTTTGAATATGGAATCAATCCTGAGAACACTGAGATAATGGGTAATAGAGGGTTTGTCGGTGATGAACTTGATATGGCTAAAGCTTCTTTAGGTGTTGAAAAGGTTGTAGACCTTGAAGGGTTTATACCAGATGTTAAAGCTAAAGGTATGTGGTACGATGAAGATGGTGGCACTGTAACTCCAGGAGATGACTTAGGTGACATAAGGCCTGGTGCTATCTTTATGGGTTACAAACTTAAGCAGTCTGACGGTTCTTACAAGTTAGTTAAGGCTGAAGATTTAGAAGGAGAACCTAAAGATGCTGAACATGCTCTTATACAAGAGTACGAAAGTGATGATGTCTTGTGGTTTAATAGTTATTTCTACAACGAAATAGACCCTAACGACGCTAAGGTTATGTCTGTTTATGAGTCTTTAAAAGCTGGTGAAAGCGCAGGTTTAGCTAGGTATACTGCTGGTGCTTCGTTTGAACAACCAGCTCCTACTGCTATCGCTAACATAGGGTTTGATTCTAGTATAGAAGAAATATCCGCACAACTACCTAACTACGACTCTAAGGTAAATAGAGTTATGCAAACTTTAGGTCTTGGAGAGAAAAGAAAGGACAACACTACTAAAAGTATTTTATTATCTTTAGCTGCTCTTGACGGAGATATGGATAAAGGAATCAGTGGCCTTTCTGAAAGGTTTAACAATAACGATTTCCCTGAACTAAACGATGCTTTAATGAAAGGCGACAGTAAAGTTTTCTTTGATGCTTACTATAAAGTATTGATGGGACTTGGAGCTAGTTCGGAACAAGCGTCAAGCTACCTTAAAATGGTAGACGAGTTAAGAAATAAAATACAAAAGGCTTAAAAATAATTATGGAAGAGAAGAAGTTAGCACCGACAATACAACCATCAAATGATTTTTGGAATATAGACGAACCTAAAGAAGGAGTACAACAGTACGACTCCTCTTTAGATAGTTCGTTTAATGAACCCTCTTCTTCGGAAGGTTTGGATGTTCCCCAAGATGATGTGCCTGTTTATAGACGAAATTTAAATCTAGAAAACGAAGCTATACAGGACGCTACTACAGCGTGGAGGCAACCAGAGCAACCAAAGGTTGAAATAGACGAGGATATGAACTGGTTTGAAATGGCTGGTAAATCGTTTGTTGTTGGTTTAGGTGATATGGTGGATAGCTTTGGTGACATAGCTGACTTCATGGGAGGTAGTACTTCTTCTGAAATATCTCAACAAGTATATGGCACAGACACATCTAAACCTATTTCTGATTCATTGCATGGTTTTGCTGACTACTTACAGTCTTATGGTGATGACGTTCCTGGATTAGCGGACTTAGAAAATGTAACTTGGGATGATTTATCTGATATAGATTTCTGGGGAACGGGCGTAGCTCGTATGCTTCCGTTTGCTTTATCATTAATGATTCCTGCTACGGGTGCTGCTAAATTAGCAGGTATGGCGACTAAAGGTCGTAAGTTTACTAAGGCTGCTGCAGCTATAGCTAAAGGTTCTAAGTCTATAGGTATAACTAAATATGCTGACCCATTAGTAGCTAGAGGTTTAATAACCGCTGGTATCTCAACTGTATCTGCGGGTGCTACAGCTAACCTTATAGAAGGTGCTGCATTAGCAGGACAGACATTAAATGAAGGTGTCAAACAAGGTCTTACTGAAGCGGAAGCAATGAATGCTGCGAGTTTAGTATATAGAGACAACCTTGCGTCTATGGGTGCTGATATTGTTCAGTATGGTTTGTTCATGGGACAAATGGGTATTGGTAAAGGTGCTATGGCAAGTGCACAGAAGTTAGGTGCTAAATTCGCAGGTACTAGCACGGCTAAGGCTGTTGCTGGTGTTGCTGGTAAAGCAGCTGCAAAGTCAGGAGTTAGTGCTTTAAAAGCTCCAGGAATGAATGATGTTATTCGTAGTTCATTTAAGGCTATTGGGATGGGTGCGATTCATGGTATTACTGATGGTGTTGTAGAGCAATTCCAAGAGGTGTTTCAAGACTGGTCTGTACAAAGAAGGATAGCAGAAGCTAAAGGTGAGGGGGATGAATTTCCTGATTACTTAGATTTCTTTTTAGCAGACGAACAAAGACCTACAAGGGTTCTTTCTTTTGCTACAAGTTTACTTATGTCTGGTGCTAGTAATACTATTAGAACAGCTACAGAAAACAGAACTACACTACAGACTGCTATAGATGAGAGAAATGAGTCTCATGAAATGATTAAGATATTTGAGAAGGATTTAGATGAAGGAGTATACAGAACTAAGCGTAAGGTTAATGTAACTAATGAAGACGGTACAATAAGTCAGAAAGAAGTTATAGAGGAGTTAAACGCTGAAGAAGCTAGTAACTGGGGTAGAGATGCTGCAGCTCATACTATGATTCTTAACGCTGTAAAACAAGGAGATGAACAAGTTATATTAGACTTTTTCCAATCTAAATTAGATTCTGGTAATATATCAGAAGAACAGCACAGCTCTTACAAGGGTACTTTTGATGAGATTAAAGCTGCTATGGATGGTAAGCCTAGTAGTACCTTAGATAATAAAGGTAAGACTGAATTAGTTTATAACTCTTGGCTAAACAGTACAAGTAAAGTTCAGTTAAATAAACAAAAAGAAGCTCTTCAAGCTAAGATTGATGAAATTCAAGCTCAAGTGGATGATGGTCCATTAGACCAACCTAGTGCTGATATAGAAATTAATGGATTAAAAGAACTAACCAAGGCTTCCTTGCAAGCTCAAGAAGATATAGTTAGTGCTACTGAATCTAGGATAAATGAAATATATAGCGAAGCTAAGGTTAGGACAGATGAAGAAACCTGGAAGAAAGATACAGGTAAGAAGCTAGAAGGTATATTAGAGAAGGAGTTAAAGGGTGAAGCCTTAACTGCTGAAGAACAAGCTTTAACAACTTCAGATGATAAAGCTAAAGAGTTTTATGGTAAGAGGAAATTAGAAGGTCAAAAGTCTAATGCATTAAAAGCTGCAAAAAAGAAAGCAGGTAGAAAGTTTAAAGGTCATAAAGCTAACGCTGCTAGTTCAAAAGATGGTACTTATGTATATACTAAAAGGAATGAGAAGAATAATACTTTAAGTGTTATAACTGTATCTCCTGATGGTTCAGTTGAAATGAAGACTGATACACTTGATGAGAACTTATCTGAGATAGAGAAGAAGGCTAAAGAGAAAAGCGAAGCTAAGACAGAGAAAGAGAAAGCTCTTAGAGAAGAGAAGGAAAAAGCTAGAGACGAAAAAGACACAAAAGAGGAGAAAGAGAAAAATCTAACTGAGAAGAATAGTCAATTTAAAGGAAAGGTTATATCTCCTTCGGCACTAGCCTTAGCTAATAAGCTAGGTATAGACTTAGAAGAGTCTGGTTTAATAGGTAATGGTAAGGGTAAAAATGGTAGACTTACTAAGGCTGATATAGAAAACTATAAGCCTGAAGTAAAAGCAGAAGAGAAAGTAGAAGAAAAAGGTAAGGAAACTATACCTAAGTACTTGACTGGTAGCAACTTAAAAGCTACAGCAAAGTTAGCTCTAGACGCTACAACTGGTATTATTAAAGCGTTCTTTAATAAAGAAAGAGCCGTAAGAATAGTAGATAAGGTTGAAGCTGCTTTACATAGACGTAAAATACGTAGAGCGTATACAATGGGTAAAGGTTCGCAAAGAACTCTTGCTAATTTATATGCAAAGAAATCTGCAGACGGATTAATTTCCGTACAGTTTTTAGATGAGATATATAGTAGGGGCGATGAAGGTGCTGCTTACGCAATGGGATTAGGGGTGTTTATTAACCCAGACGCTGCGACAGACAGTGCTGAAGAAGCTATATTTCACGAGAACTTTCACATATTTAGAATGCTTTATGGGCATCTAAAAGAAGTTAAAGATATGATGCTGTCCGTAGTAGGTCAGCCTGTATACAAGACAACTAGACTAGATTACCAAGAAGAGCTTTTGTACTTCTTTGTAGATAAGGAAGGTAATAAGAATACAATGACTCAAGAAGAAGCTTTAGAATACTTAAAGCTTAAGCAAGAGAATGCATCTCAACAAGAGTTATTTAATGTTGTAACTTCCGTAGAGAAGTATGCCTTAGATAATGGGAAAGATATTACAGAGAAATTACGTAAAGAGTTCTATGAGTCTTCTTTAAATGTGCTAACACAAGCAGGATTTGTTGAGTTAGAAGAAGAAGCACAAGTACATATACAAGATGAAGCTTTAGCTAAGTTAGGTGGTTTGTATGGTTCTGTTAATCAAGATTTATTCATTTCTGGTCAAAACAAGACAGAGTACAATAGCAAGCTAAAAGCTTGGAAAGAAAAAATAAAAGATTCTGTTACTAAAGAAGAAGCAGAGTCTGCTTTTGAAGCTGTATCTAAAGGCTTGTATAAAGCTAATGGAGAGCAGAGTTTAGAGGAACAGTTTAAGAATGTTAATAAGTTAATAGCTGATAACAAAGCTAAGTACGGTGCTTACACAGTTACAAATCAACGAACTTTAAACAAAAAACTACTTAAGCAAGCTAGGGTAATAGAAGATGTTAAGTATTTATTAAACGACTTAGAGGGTTCTGTTCACAAGAGAGCTAAAGAGTTTGTAAATGATGAACTTGACAAGTTGCTTGAAGTAGATAAGAAAGAAAACTTTACTGTTGAAGAATTATCTAAGTATATACAGGAGAAGTTATTACTAACTGAAAGTATAAATAAATCTTACGTAGATATAGCAAGTGATATATTATCTGATTACTGGAATACAAAAGATTACAACAAAGTATTACAAATACTTAAGAACAACGAGAAGACTATAAAAGCTCTTATTCGTAATCAACACCTTACAGGTCTTACAGCTGAAGCTTCTAAGGTTTTATCTAAGAAGTTGTCTGAATCTGATAATGCCTACTTAAAAGCTTTAGAAGCTAAGTTCTCTAAGGCTCAGAAGGAAGTTCTATCTACGGATAATAATGGTGATAAGTTATCTATTGATGCAGATGATATATTCTCTGCAATGATAGATGATAACCCTCAGCAATTGTCTGATAAGTTATATTCTATTCTTGAGTTCCATTTACAAATTGTAAGTCATACTTACAACAGGGATGGAATAATTGGGAAGGATAAATTACTATTCCATATAAAAAACTTCACCGAAGGGAAGACTAAAGAGCAGTTTATCACAAGTGCTTATAACCTTATAGACGGTTTAAGAATTCAAGAAGCAGGTCAGAGTTGGACTTACATGGAGGATAAGGACGAGCATGTTGCAAGATTCCTTACAACTCTAGTAGGGCAATATGAATTATTACCAAAGACTGCAGTGCCATACACAAAGAAAGGTGCTAATATGGCATTCGGTTCTGTATTAGGTGGGTTATATCTTCAGATGAACTCTATGACTACAGAGAAAGGTCTCTTTCTTACTGCTGATGGATACGCTCCTGCTTTGTCAAGACAAGACGCAAATAGAGTACAGACTGCTCTTAAGGATGCTGTAATGTTTGGTTCTGAGTTTTTAAATAAAAAAAGAACAGGTAATGTACCATTAGGTTTATTAACTGAGAATGTTAATGCAACACCTACAAATGAAAGACAAGCTGGAATGTTATCTCAGCTTAGAAAAAGAATACTATACACTAGGAATTTAGCACGTCTTGTATACGCTCCTAAACACACATATGAAAAAGGGCAACGAGACAAAGACTTACTTCATTTTATAAACGCTTTCTTTTTACCATTTGGTACTAACGAGAGTGGAGCTTCTTTTAATTTCAATGAATTAGCTTTAGATGAGTTCCGTATATACGATGAAGAAACAAAAAAGAACCTTACGCTTAGAGAGTACTTTGAAGGCGACAGGCTTAAAGCTTTATATAACCAATCAATTAGTTTTGATTTAGCCGAGAGCGTTAAAAATAACAATATTTCTCTTGAAGACTTAAAGAAAAAAGCTAATGCTGATGTGTTTATGCCGTTTTTTATAGCTAATATTAAAAACAAGATAGGTGGAAATAAGATTCAAGACAACACGCTTATAGATAAAGAGATTATGTCTCAAATTAGAGACGACTTTGAAAAGCAGATTGAGGAAGCTTATAATAGTATGGAGAAATTCCCTGCAGATAAAGAAGGTCAAGTTGAGTATGTTGAAACGCTCCCTGAAGCTGGTTTAACTAAATTTCCTAAAGTACCAGAATTCCAAAGGAATGGTAAGGTTACTAGGCAGATTAAACTTACAGAGTTAAAAACTGATAAACAAAAAGAAGACTTTGCTAAGAAAAACGGGCTTATGTCTTTTTCTTCTTCTGGAATAGAACCTGGTAGAAGGGTATGGGAAAGAGAAATAGTAAAAGAATGGAAGACTTCTGAAAGAGGTTCTATTGCTATGTATACTGTAGTGACCGAAGAGAAAGGCGCAAGCAACTCTAGTTCTCTTAATGATTTACAGGGGCATAAAAAACTAGCACAAGCAGTTATAGCCACATTTAATTCAGAGCATAACGAAGGTTACATGTCTACTATATTGACACCAGAAGACAAGACTCTTAATCTTAATACAAGAAAGTACTTCTTAGAATACAATGCAGACTCACTAAGAGACTTTATGAATAAGGGTGACGGAATGGCTTTTGCTGAATTATTCTCTTACGAAGGGTATCAAAACCCTTATGCTATGAGGGCTCTTGAGGATGACTATAAGTTAGAGTTCCTTTCTTTACTTGGTGATTCAAAATCTGAATTAGATAGACAAAACATATCTAGTGTAGGTATTACTGAAGGAGATATTAATGAAATTAATAGGGCTTTAAAGTCTGGGTCTAAAGAGTATAATCAGGTCGTCCGTGACTACTCTGATAAGTCTAGAAGATACTACGCTAAGGCTACTCTAATTCCTGCAGACAATCAATACAACTTAAAAGGTGGTGTTGCTATATTTATAGAGAATGCTGTAAGCAATCGTAATGACTTTACTGAAGAACAATTAAGAGCTATAGATAAGCACTTAGAGTTAGAGGTTGATATAACCGCTACTAAAAGTCAAAAGTTATTAGCTTTAAATAATGTTAAGAGAAAGTATGTAATGGCTGTAACCACAGAGTTGCAAGCCAAGATGGATGAGGTCGTAGATTACCACAACGCTAAGACTAGAGAAATTATAGCTAATCATAATAGCAACAGTGACTTTGACTTGTTTAATGTTACTAGTCAAGCCACTATAGATAGCTTATTATCAGAAGGTTATAAAATAAAGAACTCTGACACTCAGAAGTCTAAGGTAAAAGGAGAGCTTAACCTATTAGGTAAACTAGCGTTCCAACAAACTATAAATGGTAAGATTCAATACTTAAATAATGTAGAGACTCATGTAGCCATGATGGATAAGTTAGGAAGAAGTCCTCTCGATGCCGTAGCTTCTATGAATTACTTTACAAACAAGTTCTGGTTACAAGACCTGAATGCTAACACAATGGAAGAGCAGAATTTTAGTATGAAGAATAAGCGCTCTACGGGTCTTATTGCTCCACACGATTCTTCTTATTCTGGTAACAGAGTAGAGACTATTATTTTTGATGACCAAAAATTAGATTTCGAAAATGAGTCTCAGAAAGTACAAATATTCAATTATGAAACAGGTAAACTTGAAGAGGTAACACTAACTCCTAAGCTTGCTGATTCAGCCTCATACATAACGCAAGAGGAAGCAACAAGACTAGAAGGTAGTCATGGTGGTTTATCTGACGTTAAGGGCTCATTTAAGCTTGTAGGATATGGAAGAAATATAGACAACAAAAGGATAGCTTCTCATACAGGTCAGAAATCAAATCAATTCTACTTCAAAGGTCACACTATTGTATTAAACAATAAGGTTAGAGGACCTCTTAGTGGAGTGTATAAGTCATTAAAAGCTAGAGAGAAGTTTTATTCTGATAAAGGTTTAAAGAACCATAGAGTTTTATCTTATGCAGATAGTGGTGTAAAGAAGTTTAACATTAAAGGAGTTAACACATTCTCTTTAGAAGAGTTAAATGATAGAAACTTTGACCTTAATGGTCGTTTAGATAAGTGGGGTTATGATGAGGTTAACAAACTTAGAGGATTTGATGGTAGATTCTTTGGTGTACAGAATGAGTTAGATAAAGAAGCTAATTCAGCAACTGTAGCAAAGCAAGGTATATCTAACATGAATGTATTTGCTGACCACTGGGATACGAACGTACAAGCTCTTTCTCAGAAGGTTATGAATGCTTACGCACTTGCTTTAGATTTACAATATGACGAAGAGATTGCTAGCCTTACATACGAAGGATTAGCTAAACAAGATATGGAGTCATCATCTATGCCTCCTGTTCAAGCTGTTATGTTCCAAGAAGATAACGATTCTCTACCTACTATTAGAGCTAGAGTTTTAGAGTTGGCTAATTCTAAGTTAAGAAAGAAAGGATTTAAGTTAAGAACTGAGGGGACTCTATCTTTACAAGAGTCTGATATAATCCAAGGATTTGAAATATCAGATAAGGGTAAGTTAGTAGAAACAGACAAAGCATTGCAACCTATTAGAGTAAGTGGTACAGAAGGTAATTTAAAAGTATCACACGCTGAAGCATCTATATCTCAACACATGGCCAAAATGCTAGGTGTTACTAAAGAGGATGTAGAAAAATCTAGAACTAGTGGTGAAGAAATATTATTTCTTGCTACTCGTATACCAGCATCATCTGCAGGTTCTACTGTAGTATTGAGAGTTGCTAAAATATCTGACAAGCAAGGTAATACTATTGCTGTTAACTCTAAGACCTCTTCTATTATGGGAGCTGACCTCGATGGGGATATGCTACACATTAACATGGTAGAGACTGGAGAGAACTTAACAGACCTGCAGAACGCTAAGAATGATGTTATACAATCTATTATAGATTTATATTCAGAACCTTCTGTAGTTAATATGTTAATTCAAGAGATTGAAATTGAATCTACTACAAAATCTAGTAACCTTGCTTTGTTTGGAAATGAAGAAGGAAGTACTGAAGTAAATAATGATTTAGGTTTATTAGGTGCAAGTAATATATATGAGACGACTAAGGGTAATGTACCGATGATTGGTATAATTGCATCTCAGAACCTTATGTACAACTATATATCTCAAGGTAATCCTGAACTTCTTTATGATGGTACAGCTATAGAGTTTCAAATTGATAAAGGGTTTAGTAAAAGTTCTTTAGGTTTAGATTTTTATTCTAACAATAAAAAGTTATCAGAAATTGGAACTGCAGAAGAGTATTCAGAATTCTTGGAAACAGTATTCCCTAATAGTGAAGTGAAGGACGTTGTGTATAGAGGCTCAGACCCATTAGCTTCAAGCTCAACATATCAATATTTTACAACAGTAAAAGGAGAAGCAACTCTTTTTGCTAAAGCTAACGTTCCTAAAAGCGGTATAATTTCTGAAAGAAATCCTACCAATTCTATTGATAAAAACTTTAAAGAGGGATTAAAAAATAAGTATGATGAAAGTCTAATAAAAAGTTTATATCATGAGCCGCTAGCTCCAGATGACTTTTTTAAAGGATTTGTACCAAATGCTATAAACAAACTTAGTCCGTCTGATAAGTCTATTTTTAACAAGATAGAGAAGTTAAAAAGAATGTATGATATAGTTAAGATAGAATCAGAGAGTGATGCAATGAAGCCCTTTGATGATACAGACTATAGAGACACAATAGATGATTATAAAAAATTATTAGCCGAATTAAAATCTTTATACTTTAAATCAAGTGACGTAGGGAAGGTACAGGAAGTATTGCTAAATATTAAAAACTCATACAAAGAAGAGATAGTACAAGAAGATTTACAAAACAATAGAGATGCTTATAAAAATGGTCATGACGGGGCTATGCTTAATGATGGCGACCACTTCCTTGTTAAAAGGGATACTAATCAAATTCACGAACTAGGCTCAGAAAAAGACATACAAGGATTTAATAATTTTGTAGCATCGAATAAATCTACTTTAACTACACTAGATAACGTAGTTAAAAAAGATGGTACTGGAACTTACTATGAGGTATGTAAGTACTTAAACTTAGTATTAGATGATGGTAAAAATAACAACAGAGCTAACTTCCAATTCATAAAAGAAACTGCTGGACAGTTTATAATGATGATGAAGTATGGTATTAAGCCTGCTCAAATATCTACGTATATAAGAGATATGAATTGGGCTGCCCTTAAAGGGTTGAACTCTAAGGAGATATACGATAGGGCTAATGAGGCTGCAATGAGCTTAGATGCTGAATACAACATAGGAGGTGAAGAGCCTGCAAATTTAAGCCAAGTTATACAATCAGTTTTTGGTGGTGGAGTAGGTCTTTCTTTTAACATACCTTCCATCGCTGAAGAGTCTAAGAATGATGAAAAAGATGTTAATGATAAAGCTATGCTTCTTTATTATGTTACTAGTCAGATAGGTCAAGACCTTAAAGATTTAAGCCTATTCGTGGGGTTAGATAAGAAGTTTACGGCAAACCCTCTTGATAACTTAATACAGCATCAAGCAGCGTTAACTGCTTTAGAGTTACAAACAGGTATAAATGAAAACTTAAGAACAAACAACCCTTTATATAACAGACAACTAGAGGCGAATCAAAAGCTTATAGAGAAAGCGATAAAAGAGTCTATAGAATTAAGTAATGGTTATGCTAAGGGATTACTTGGGGACTAAAACTTCAAAGAGGTTAAGGGTACTGCAGGAGTTTTAGGTATAGAGAATATTCAAAATAGTGCTGGTGAAGATATACCTCTTGGAATATTTAATAAAAACCTAAACGGTCTAGTTAGTGACTCTGATTTAATAAGTCAACTGACTAAAGCTTTAACGTTATCAAGAGCTCTTATTCATGCTGGTTATGATGTATCTAATAAGATTCTACAACTAGGTGGTATGTTTAAGGAGGAAATGGGGCTTAAATACGAAGAGTTTGCTGCACTACCAACAAATGCAGGGAAGTTAGTACATCTAACAACTGCTGCTGGGAATGTAGCTAAAGCGTTCCAAAACGACCATTCAAACAATCAGAACAAATGGTTGGGAGCTGACGGTATACTAAAGATTATGCCTACTAAGGGTTATATAACAGAGAAAGGTAAAACACAAATAGCAGATTATATTAAGTTTGATATAGATGTTGCTAAGCTTCAACGAGAGTTAGAGTTTACTGAGCATGTTAATATATATAGAAAGGATTTTGAAAAGCTTCCTGAATCCCTTAAGAGGTTCTTAGTATTTAATGACTTGTTATCAACTGGTTGGGGTTCTAAAAACCCTGGAAAGTCTATGATACCTTACATGTCTGCTGCTTATTCTTCTAAAGTGAACAGTATGTTTAGTGCTATAAACGACCCAGCTGTAAGTAACTTCACTGATGATATGGCTATAATGAAAGAAAAGCTAAGTCATATAATGAACTTCACTGGAGATACTGAACTAGACAATAGAAGGATTGCTTTAGTTCTTCAGATAGGACTGAATGGACCTAACGCTACAGTAACTATAGATTCAAAGACTGGAGAATCAAGAATAAAAAACAAGCACAATGGTGGGTTGTTTACTGTACAAACTAAGAAGATAGGTGCTAATCCACTTAATCAAGTGTCTGAGATTGTATTTGATAGACAAGCTACTGCTTCATATAGAGAGGTAGACCCTTCAGATACTTTCCCATTCCAATATGGTAAAGGACTTCCTTACTTTAATCAGTTCCCTGAGTTATCAATGCTCAACACTATGGAAGCTTTAACTAAAGTTAAGCATGCTGAGAATGGTACTTCTGTACATGAGGTTAGTAAAGGGCCTAAAAAGAAGTTTTTAAAGATAGCATCTCATAGTAGAGACCATTTCGGAGATACAGGTGTTGCTTACACTAAAAATGAGTATGCAGCTAAAGTTCTACTTAAAGGTCAAAAAATAGAAGATTTAAGTGAGAACATGCAGGAAGACCTGGATTTAAGGTTTAAAGTTTATGAAGAGTCTGTAAAACGAGCTGCTAAAATAAATAAAGAAATTAGTAAGGAATTAGACGATACCATATACAGACTAGACCATAATAATAAAGAAAAGAGCAAGAAAGCTTTAGATAAAAAGTTTGAAGATGTTAGAAATATATACACTAACCTTAGAGATGTAATAGATAAAAGTACTGTAGTTATAGGTAAAGAGTCTTACAAGTTAGACTCTATGGCTTTTGATACATTACTACGTTTAGCTCAACATAACTTTGGTAATCATATAGCTGAAAAACAAATCACTGATTGGGAGTATGCACACGGTAAGAAATTTGTAGAAACGGTTATCAATGAACAACACAAAAAATCTAAAGATATTTCTAGATTAAATCTATGGATGTCTCCAGGTGATTTTGGTAAAACTAAGCCAGCGATAGCTTATATAAACAAGAACATCAAGATGACTCATATGAAGTATACAAGAAACATATCTCTTGTTGCTAAAGAAATGAACGATAAATTGGATTCCTTATTCAAGCACAAGTTTGGTAGCGATTTAGCTGCTAAAGGAATTAAGGCTTTTATGGCTTACATGCCTATAGGTACAATGGGTTATAGTGAAAAGTTGTTTGAGAATTTCTACAAGTCTTACACTGGTCTTGAAAAGATAACAGATAAGGAAGGTGTAGTATCTTACAGAGATAGGTCTAATTTAGAGTTGCACCCAGATTTATTTAACAAAGGTGGTAAGTATGGTAATACTATATCTTTAAAGAAAGAAGGTAAAAAGTACAAAAATTTACACGAGTCTGAGAAAGAGTATATAAAAATGTACGTTAAGTATACAAACTTCTACAAAGAATTAATAAAAGCTAAAGATGAGTTGGAATACTTAACAAGAGATGCTATTGATGATAGTCGAATAGATGAAGAAGAATTTTTAACAGAACTTATAGATGAAATAGAAACCGATATAGTTATGTTAGAAGAAGGTGTTTCAGAAGAAGAAGCAAGAGGTCTGTTTAAAAAAGGCGGTAGAGTTATGTATGCTGAAGGTGAAGATGTAGATGCTCAAATGTCTATGATGATGCCTGAAGAAGAAGCAACACATACAATGCCTGATGGTACTAAAATGTCAGGCTCAACACACGCAGAATACGAACAAGGCATGACGCCTGACGAAGATATGGAAGATGGCTATGTAGATTTTATAGTCTCACAATCTTTAAGTCCAGAAGAAGAAACACAATTAATGAATAAATTAGAAGCTGATCCAGAACTAAGTGTTATGTTTGACAAAGTTCTAGATAAAGCAACAGAATTCGCAGGTTCAGGACCAGTCGAAGGTCCGGGATCTGGAGTCTCCGATTCGATACCCGCAAGGTTGTCGGACGGTGAGTTTGTACTTACAGCAGCAGCTACAAAGCAAATAGGCGTAGATAGATTAGAACGTATGATGGAAGATGCCGAAATGCAAGCTGGAGCTGGAAGACAACAAAAGCAAGAAGGTGGTGAAGTAGAAGAAACCAAAGTTGATAGATTTGGAAAGCCTGTTGATAAAGACATAGCTGAAGATGAAATTAAAAAAGGAATGATGTCTACTAACCCACGCTTGCGATAACGATAGAGCCACCTTAGAACTTAAGCACTTTATCACAACATAAACCGAAAGGCTACCTTTACAAAAAACAAACCCTGCATTGTCGAAATTTGCAGCCACTTTGT
>ENA-ORXF01001268-ORXF01001268.1-marine-metagenome-genome-assembly--contig:-NODE-1268-length-16533-cov-66.381928_pt1 | contig 16533 bp, 16 predicted proteins | sample MGYA00237864_ERZ511476 | MGnify/ENA primary metagenome ERZ511476 (study PRJEB26306, sample SAMN06343908) | marine metagenome | isolation source: coastal waters | place: Atlantic Ocean: West Antarctic... | reverse complement strand
TGCTTTTACATTGCTTACAAAGGCTTACGTTATAGCTGCTTTAAGCAACATTAGGTTCGGTGTCATAAGTGTATAACTGGGTTCAAAAAATGAAGTGTGTGAGGCTCTGCAGATGGCTATAAGCCTGCTGTGATGAGCTTTGTTATGGCTACAAAAGGCGTTGAATTACCAAACTTATTGGGCTGTTTAGATGGCCTGTATGCGGCCTAAGTGCTTGAGGCAATAAAAAGCCCCAATACCCCTATAAATACGGCTATTGGTGTTAGTTGTGAACCCCAATAACAACGCATAAAACTTTTATTTAGTGGAGATGGGGGGAGTCGAAACTATTCGTTATCGTCATGTACAGCGTCTTATCGTTAATCCTACGTGTTTGCGTGTACTCAAACGTGTACCAAAAAATAATCCATCTACTTAACTCATAAACTTTTTAATACTATCCTCAGCCCTAAGGTAGATTGTCTGCAAGCCATGTACTGAATATTAAATGTCCTTTTTTATTAAAGTGTCCGTCATAAGTAAAATAAAAACTTTCAGACTCAGGAGGTTCAAAATTTTTAAAGGCTTCTCTTCCATCTATAATGTTGACTGATTTATTTTGGAAAAAATCTATAATTTTATTATATGCCCCATCAACGGAATACTTATCTGAACCTAGATTATATAAAGACATAGAGTGATTAAACCAATAATCATTAACTTCATATCTTGCAGGTACTATAACCACATTCAATTCAATACCTTTGTCTTGAATAAATGAAATAAGATTTTCTAAAAAAAGGTAATGTATTTGCCTAAAGTATTCGTACTCCTCATTATCTTTTTCCTTATAGATGTTTGAAAATGTTTGATTGTCAAACATTGCTGGAGCGTTAAGGCTATTGAGATAAAGATAAGTAAGTAGACGACTTTTATGGATATAGTCATTTAAAAAACCTCCCCAATAGGGTGTTTCTGACATTTCATGGACATCTACTCTTCTGTCAAATATAAATCTCCACCATTTCATGGTGGAATTTTCCCATCCACTTAAACGATTATTAGACATAAACATTTTTTTTAATGAATGAGTTATCTCATATTTATCTAATATTTTTTGAAACCTATCAGGGTTGTTCTGTATAAATAATATATCATTTTCAAAATCATTAATCATATATGCCAATACAATTTTTTCAATGTCACATTTAAAATTCTGAAAAAAAGATTTTATAAATATAAGCTCTTGAATTGATCCAAATCCTGGATTTCCAAGAGATGCAAAAGATTTTTCTAAAATTAGAGAGGTATTGAATGAGAATGTATCTTCAAAATTCACGCCGTAACCAAAAGTAAAAGAGTCACCGGTAAAAACCAATTGGCAGGAAGAAAGGTCGTTATATTTTCTATTCACATCGGTTCTGATGCCGAAATTATTGGTATAAATCATATTATTTAAATTATCGCGATCTGAAATATGATTAGCTGTTATGTTGGGCTTTAACATAGTGCCCATCAAACCATCAGTATCATATGGATATGGATTTATGCGCGAATTGTTAGTGACCGTATATTTCGGGATTCCACCATCCGGAAAAAGATGAACAATTGAGTCATTAATATATGGATCTATTATTGCAACTTGTTTAATTAATCCATGAGAAACGAGTTTTCTAAAAACAATTTCACACAAAATAAAACCTAGGAGGACTAGGAAGATTGAAAACAAAAACAATAATGAATTTTTCATTATTGTTTTTTTCATAGAATATTAGTCCAGGTCATACTTTTCCTTATAATTTTCAATTAGTGATTTATCTTGCCGTTCTTTTATTAGTACACAATTTCCAACCACTAATAAATCTAATCCAGTGCCCATAAAACATCTAAAAGCATCCTCTGGGGTGCAAACAATAGGCTCGCCTCTAACATTAAATGATGTGTTTACTAGTACGGAACAGTCTGTTTTTTCTTTAAATTTTGTTATTAATTGATGATACTTTGGATTAGTTTCTTTGTGTACTGTTTGTATTCTTGCTGAGTAGTCAATATGTGTTACAGCAGGTATGCTTGAGCGCTTGACATTAAGCTTATCAATACCAAATAAAGACTCTTCTTCTTCAGTCATCTCTATTCGCTTATCTTTTTTAACATCATCCACCATAAGCATATACGGGCTAACATAATCTGATTCAAACCACTCTGACACATCCTCGATTAATACTGATGGCGCAAAAGGTCTAAAGCTTTCACGATATTTAACTTTGAGATTGAGCGTCTTTTGCATCTTTTCTGAACGGGGGTCACCAAGAATAGACCTACCGCCAAGTGATCGTGGTCCAAACTCCATTCTGCCCTGGAACCAGCCAATCGCCGCACCATCTGCCAATGCTTGTGCTGTTTGTTCAATCAGATCATCTTCAGTAACTGAGTCAAATTTTGCTCCGCAATTTAGTAGTTCTTTTTCAATAGAGTTTTGATCGTACGATGGGCCTAGATATGAACCTTGCATAGCATCATTAGGGTTAACTTTTCTTGGTTTGTTCAGTTCTTTATGCCATACCGCCAAAGCACCGCCTAATGCGCCGCCTGCGTCACCTGAGGCGGGCTGAATCCAAATATCTTTAAAAGCCTTGTCTCTTAGTATCTTGCCATTAGCAACACAATTAAGTGCAACGCCACCAGCCATACAAAGATTTGGAATGTTGTATTCCTTTGCTAGCGATCTTGTTATGGTCAGTACTACCTCTTCGGTAACAGCTTGTACAGATGCAGCAATATCCATATGGAACTGAGTTAGCTGATCCGTGTCTGGCTTTCTAATGGGCTCGCCAAATAGGTCAGCAAACTTTTGATTAACCATAGTTAGACCAGTTGCGTAATTAAAATAAGATTGATCCAGCCAGAACGAACCATCTTCTTTTAAATCAATTAACTTATCCAAAATTAATTCTTTATATTTTGGCTCACCATAAGGTGCTAACCCCATTAGCTTATACTCACCACTATTTACTTTAAAGCCTGTGTAGTAAGTGAATGCTGAATAAAGCAAGCCAAGTGAATGTGGGAAGTGAATTTCTTTCACAATGTTAAGTTCATGCCCTTTACCAATAGCAACAGTAGTGGTTGCCCATTCTCCAACACCATCAAGCGTAAGCACCACCGCCTCTTCAAAAGGTGATGCGTAAAATGCACTAGCAGCATGGCTAAAATGATGTTCGCCAAACACAAGTTTATTAGAATCGAAACTCCTATCAACTTTTTTGATTTGTTTGATAAGCATATCTTTTAGAAATAACTTCTCACGCAGCCAAACCGGCATAGCCATTCTGAATGATTGAAAGCCTTTAGGTGCAAAGGCAATATAGGTCTCCAATAAACGTTCAAATTTTAAAAAAGGCTTATCATAAAAAGCAATGTAATCTATTTCGTCTAATGACAATCCCGCCTCTGATAAACAGTACTCAATAGCATTAACTGGATAGGAGGGATCATGCTTCTTACGAGTAAATCGTTCTTCTTGAGCGGCAGCAACTATCTCTCCATCGACTACAAGAGCTGCGGCGCTATCGTGATAAAAGGCCGAGATTCCTAATATAGCGGTCATCACTAAAACAAGGTATAAATAAATGGCGCAATAGCAGAGCCTTGACTTAGTACAATCAAACCTCCTAATAATGCCATCATCAGAAAAACTGGAAAAAGCCAGAATTTCTTTCTAACTTTCATAAAAGTCCAAAACTCTTTAATAAACGACATGGTTTTAATCCCTTAAAATTGATTTTTCATTGAGCCCATAGGTTCAATTCGTTCTATCCAATATGACTTAGCATTTTTATCCTGTTTTTGCTTAAGCAAGTCCTTACCCAAAAAACGCATAATAAGCCCAGTAGGTAGTACAGCAATACAGTATACGAGAGCCATCATTACTGGAGCAATAATAGATCCAAGTAATATTCCAAACTTAAACCAGAGTTTATTTGGAATAGTCAATAATTGAGGCGCAATAAAAGCTAACAATAAAAATATAGCTGATACAATTATTGCCCAATGGCGAATATATTCAGAATTTGTTAAAGGGTATAAAGCAACCATTAAGAATACAATTGAGAATACGACACCAAAGGATTTTGGTGAAGACTCCTCAGTTGGAAAATCACTGTTTGTTTTCGACATGTAACTATAAGCCTGATGTAGCAAAATAAATATTGGCCTAAATTCTATTCCATTGTCATTAAAATGACAATAATACCAAGTGACATATGCTTAATTAAGCTCTTCAAATATAAAAATATTGTATAGGTTTTTTATAACATTTTTCTCTTATTTTTGAGACATCTTTGTAACGGGAGGTTGTCTTTGACAAGTGTTCAACGAAGTCGAAAAGTACAGGAAGTGTCCAGCATCTGCTTGGAAAGTAACTGTACAGATTGTTAAGGACGCAAACATGAACATTAAAAAGTTAATAGTCGGATCAATACTTTCAATGGTACTGACTAGGTGAAATTGCCTTTTATGGTGTCGGAATTAACCGTGGGGGTTAATGATAAGCAAATACACAAACTAACTCACAGTCTCCTTTTTATCTGTTTTACTCCGCAAAAGTCTAATGTGTAGATGTTATTTTTGTCGATTTTGCTCCGAAAAAAGCCAGATAAACTGAGAGCGTATGAATCAACATTGTATAGCTGCTACCCACTTAGCTCCCTACTTTAACTGCTCCCCACTTTAGAATTTTAAAAACCTAAGTGGGGAGGGCTACAGCCCTTAATTGGTAGGGATCTCAGCCTATAAATACCCCCTGCTCCCCACTCTATCTGTGTATGCGTGTGAAGTGGGGAGTTGAGGGATTGCTCCCCACTTTATAACTTACACCCCACCTGCTCCCCACTTTAATTAGCCATTAAAATATTGTCACCATCTACTTTAAGTTGACCATCATCCACCAGCTTGGCAAGCCATCTTCCAAAGTGTTGAGTAGGCAAACCTTGAGTCTTTAGGTCATCAATAATCACTTGCCTTGTGGTTGGGTATCCTGATTGTGTGCGGCTTCGCACTGCCTGCCAAAGAGCTTGATGGTTTCCGCTCATGCGGCTGGCTTTAGGCAATGAGTCTTCATCGTCACTTGGCTGCCTGCCTACAGGGATGACGCATAGTGAGTTAACATCATCACCATCAGAGTCGGTGCGGATATGGACGCTGGTGAGGTCATAGGCTTTAGTTTCTGGTTGATCAGAGTCCTTCATCTTAGAGCATGTCAGTACAAGCGCCTGTTGATCTTCACCGTCACGTTTAACACGATACTCTACGTCAAGGGCAGCAGGCAGTGAGCTTGATCCACGGCCTCCATTCTCCGCGTTCTTGCCTGAGTGGTGTACTACCAATACTGTGGCCCCTGTAAGCTGCTTAATGGTGTCACAGCCCTTAATAAACGCTCCCATATCCTTAGATGAGTTTTCATCATTGCCTCCGTAACAGCGAGCAAGCGTATCAAGGATGACTAGCTTTACCGCATGTCCTGTCTTGGTTTTGATCTCTTGGCAATATTCAAGCACATCCTTTACGTTATCGCTGTCCGCAGGAAAAACAGGTACGGGTAAGCGAGCTAAGTTATCAAGGGTTGCGACTTGGTGATGTAATTCCCAAGCCCTAACGCGCTGTGTCACACCAAAGCCACCCTCACCAGCAACATAGAGCACAGCTCCTTGTTTGACCTTATGTCCGTCCCAATCTTTACCAGTGGCAATATGACAAGCCCAATCTAATGCTAGGAAACTCTTAAAGCTTCCACTTGGCCCGTAAATACTTGCAAACGAGCACTCAGGTATTAAGCCTTTAATTACAAAAGACTGCTCTTGGTCATAACCTTCAGAGCCATACTGTAGTTCAACCCTTGGAACAATTTGAGGGAGCGCATCCACTTCGGCTAGGGTGTTGAACGCTGTTACTGAGCTATTCATATAGCACCCCTTCAATCTTGTTGATTCGCTCTTTTCCTAGCGAGCGCCTTTCTCGCTCAATGGCTGTAAGTGGCCTTTCGTTTCTTTCTACAGAATTAATAATAGCCACTTGGTATCTTTCACTCTTCAGGGCTTCTTCATACCTCCTTTTTTTACCTTCCGTTAGTTCACCACCAGCTAACTTGTTATAAAAAAGGTCAGAAACCGTTAGTCCCAAGGCTGCGATAACGTCTGAGGTTGCACACCCAGCAAAGCAATGAACTAAGATTTTGTCATCGGCCTCATTAATGGATAGGCTAGGGGATTTGTCTTGATGTCCAGGGCAGCAAGCCATCCATTTCCCTCTGCCACCAGTGACATGTTCTAGCCGGTCTAATACATCTTCCACTTTCATTGGTTCACCCCGCATACCTTGCCGCTGGCGGGTGGCCTTGACTCAATACATGTCATTATCAGCGTGTCTGGTGAAGCCCTTAGCTCGCGTTTTAGGGGCGCCTGTGGGTTGTTATAACCATTAATAGTTGAGGTGTTGTACTCGCCCATTCTCGTTCTAATATGCCCCATTAGTTACCCTCGCTAGAAAACGAATGTAGTCTTGTGTGCTTTCTTTAAAGTCGAGTAATAAGCCTTCAACCGCTGATGAGCTGTACTCGTTTTGATGTAATCGTAATTCACCTAAGTGGTTAACCATTAAGATAAGTACTCGACCAATGCTCTCCTTATCAATTTTTGGGTACTGCTGCTGATCGCTCGTTAATGTTAATAGAAGGTCTTGGATGTGCGTTAGGCAAGAATGAAACTCTTCACAATATCTATTGTGTTGATCGTTATTAGTCAAAAAACTCATGCGATAACCCCCCGATTTATAGATCGAGTATTGCGCTTAGGCCTTGAGCTATCCACCAGCTTCATGGCTTTGGTTGGGCCTTTGATTGGTGCAAAATTTTCATTGCTTACGTGATTGCTACTGCTTCGTTTTGAGGTGGCATTTTTCATTTATGCGTCCTCTCTTTCTGCTATCCATGCCTCAATGTCTGAAGTTTTCCACCTTACCAAATTAGGACCTAGTTTCACGTTTTTTGGAAAAATTCCGTCTTTAATCCAACGATATAGAGTGGGGCGTGAAACCTGAAATAGCTTTTCGACTTGCTGGCGGGTTTGGTAGGGGCTATCAAATACAATCATTATGTCTTCCTCTAACTTTCAACTAAGTTTCAGCGCGTCTTCTGACGGCTTAAGGTGACTATAAGCGAGTAGTTTCTCCGTTATCCAATACCTTTTAACAAGTTAGCCTAGAAATAGTGAAATTAATTATTCACCCGAATTCCTCGAGCACCTGCTGCCATACTCATGTTGCCTGTAGCGGCTTCATCTATTCGGTTGGACCACCAATCCATCATTAGCCTACGCCTTGGTAGGTACTTGGCGTGATTGTAGCTTCTGCGGGTTTCATTAGGATCTATGTGGGCAAGGGCCATTTCTATAATGTCATAGTCAAAAGCCTCTTCATTAAGCGTTGTGCTTGCTAGGGCCCGCATACCATGAGCTGTAAGCATGTCTTTAAAGCCCATGCGCTTTAGGGCCACGTTAGGTGATCCTTGGTTGGCATGACGTAATGGGTCGCGTTGGCTTGTGAAAACATACTCCCTATGTCCACTTATAGGTCGCATTACTTCTAATAGTGCTAGCGCCTGTGGTGACAATGGCACAACATGCTCCCGTTTCTTTTTCATGCGCTCAGGTGGGATTGTCCACGTATTGTCATCAAGGTTTATTTCTTCCCAGCGAGTACCTGCAGACTCCATGGGCCGTACCATCGTGTGTAGTTGCCATTCAATCATTACGCGGGTTGTTAGGTTAATGCTTGCGTAGTTGAGCTTAGACATCAACATAGGCAGTTGGTCAGGCGTTAACGTGGGGTTGTGCTTTTTTACGGGGTTGGCGAACCCTTCTCTAATGCCTGTTAGCGGATTGTGGTGTATGACACCTGAGTTAACAGCAAAGGTCATTATCTCGTTAAGGCGCTGGCATAGCCGCTTTACAGTTTCTAAGTTGCCTCGGGCTGCTACAGGTGTGATCACTTCAATAACAATAGGCGCATCAATTTGGCTTATGGGGCGGCTGCCCAGCCTTGGGAATATGTGCGAATGAAGAGAGCGCCAAATATCTTTTGCGAAGTCTTCTGTGATCTTGGTCTTCTTTACTTCAAACCACTTAGCAGCAACTAATTCTAATGTGTTGATTTTACTGGCCTGCTCTTCTCGACCTTTGGATGTTCGAGCCTCTAAGGGATCAATATCCTTGGCTAGTAGATTAAGGTTGTTCGTATGTTTATCTTGAGCATCTTTAATTGAAAGATTGGGATAATTGCCCAACTTTATGGCAGTTCGTACTCCAGTGAATGGGCGCTTGTACCGTAAAATCCATTCTTTTGTGCCATTAGTACGTACGCGCAATGACAAGCCTTGCCCATGGGATAATGAATATTCCTTGTCCTTGGGCTTGGCGTGTCTTATTTGGATGTCAGTCAATGTAGTTGCTAGTTTGGGCATAATTACGCCTTTTTAGGTACATGCATTTTAGGTGCATGGTGAGCGTGTACCATTAAGTGTACCCATAGCGTTGAGCTTCTACAACCACGGATGGACGTCGATGGGAATATTACAAGCATAAAAAAGCCCCGAAACCCTTATTTATAAGGGTAACGAGGCTAATTATGAGTCTCAAGAGTTCTTATTGAAACTCATGTGTGGTGGAGATGGGGGGAATCTCTGTCTTTCGTTGGTAAGTTGTTGATATTCATATAAAACAACAGCTTATAATAATTAGTGCTACGAAATCATGCTACGAAAACGTAATTTCAAGGATTCCTGTTCAGTTCCTCGTCTGGCAGTCCGAATCTTTGCGATTAGTCATTGTATCCCCTAAATAAAGATGGTCAAAATTCCAGCACGCCGGATTATCACAGGTGTGACACACCATACGATGGTCTGGTATTTCGGAGCAATTATTACTGATTTTCCAACCTAAGCGGTGGCCATATTCTCGAACGCCATTCACTGAAATGCGCCGGTGGCCAGTTTTATTCTGAGGTGCTCCTTGCAATTCCCAGCATCCATAATGGGTAATTATTGTTTGCGCACGCAGGCGCTGTTCTATGCGTTTACTATCAAGCATTTTGAGTCCTTGTAATGGTAAGTAGGGGATAGACACCCCTTGAGAAGAAAGCCCTGCAATAGCTGAAGGCCCTGTGATTAAGGCCTAGCTCGGGAAAAGGGTTGTGTTGTAACCCTTGCAGGGTTTTACGTTAGTTAATTATTAAGCACTAGTCAGGTTAATGGACGGGCTTAGAATGCACTGGTCTCGTTATCTAACATACGTTCCAGCAAATCATAAGGCCAGTTAGCCATGTCTTCCTGAACAGCGCGTTGGTTGAACCAGACTGCCTTTGTTTTACCTGGAGCAATATAAATGCGTTTCTTAATGCATCCCGCAGAACTCAGAAACTCACTAATGCGCTTAGTCTTACCCCGTTGGCTTTGGTATGGTGAAAGCTGCAATGCATACTGAAGTTGCTCGTAGGTAAACGCCTTCGGCACAGCTTGTTCATTTCCATCATGAATTCCATTTGCCCATTGCTCCAGGTATAGCTCAAAGTCAGTTTTAGAACCGGCCATCAGTTTTGTTTTGGCAGCGGTCTCTGGTGGTGGGGACATAGAGTTAAATCCGCTCAAATCTCTAGCCAGCAGAAAAGACAACACCTTGCCATAGCCATCTTCATGTTCTAACCAAGTAGCTAAAGACTGGTAGTATAAAGCTGGTTTTGGCTCTTGCTCTGAGAAGACAATAAAGTAACGCCTAGCATTGGCGGAGTCAGGTAAATAAAGGCTGCGTTCAAAGTTTGATGTGAACATAAAGTTGGCGTGATTGCTTTCTTGTTGGTAGCTTCCAAATTTCTTATCAGCCATCATAAAAGGTTCAGTAATTAGTGTCTTTAGGTTGTTCATATCGGACAAGTTCAAGTCTTTCACCTCTTCCACAATAACTACTGTTTTATTTATCAGCCAATCCTGTTTGCTGTTATGCAGGTCGCGCACATTAATAGTACTTACGTTTGTTCTGCCCATAATTGTAGCCAGTGTATTTAGTAGTAAACTCTTCCCAGTTCCACCGTTTCGGCTACCTAATAGAACGGCATGGCCTATCTTTTTTGCGGGGAACTGTGTCGTATACGCCAGCCAATCGAGTAAATGCTTAGTCTGTCCAATGTCTTGGTCGCATAGGTATTCAACATGTTCGACAAAAGGTAGGGCAGCCATGGCGTTTGCGGGCGTAATGTCCGAACCAATAAATGTGTTCAAAACTCGCTGGCCTTTGTCGTTGATAAAAGTCCGCGTACTGGGAGTCATGATTGAATACGGCTTATATCCCATGGCTGATACAACAAATTTGTCTTGGGTGTTGGTCTCCATTGCCGTTGCTACGCGACTACGTAAATTCTGATTACCGCCAAGAAACAGTTGTGGTACTTGTAGCATCTTCATTACTCCCGAGGCTGACCAGGGTCCGGCTGTAGGGTGGTTTTTATTGATAAATGGCGTCTTCATCATGCTTCCCATTGTGCTTTCGTAGAAGTGTGTAAGAATGATTTTGGATATGTGATTAGACAATTCACTGCGGTGGAACTCATATAGTTTGGTTAGTGTCTTTAAACCACCGACACATATCAGTTTCATTTCACCAGAAGCGCTAGGATTTTCAAGGGTGCCTTCAATGTAAATGAGGCTGGTCAGGTCTTCATCATGACAAGGTTCGTGGTTAGGTGGTTTTACGAGTGCTAGTGTGGTCATTGTAATCATGCTCCATTGGATTCAGGTCTGCTACAGTCAAAAGTGCGTATGTGATGGCCTCTACATTGAACGTGAAGCCGTGGTATCGTTTTAGATGTTGAAGTGCGTCGAAGGCGCTTAATGGAATGGCCAGCTGTCTAAAAATACGCTGTTCCAAAAGTGCACATTCGAGAATCTCTTGAGTCACAATCATGATGGCTCAGCTCCCAGCAGTAGCATATCTATGGCGACTGATTCAGATATTGGTCGGTGGAGTTGTGTTTCAAGCTTTCTCTTAATTTCCATGAGAGCTTCATAACCACCCTTGGTGAATCTCATTGCTCGCTTGCAGTATGGATTTCGAAGCTGTTGTTGTGGGTTTAATTGTTGTGCGGTATTCATGTATTTGTCCTGTGGTAAAAGTGATTAATAGTCATGTTTCCAAAATACATATGGTCTGACTTTGTGCGAAAGGAAGCCTTATCCCTATAGTGCGACAGTTGCTCAGATGGCTAGAGAGCGGTTGCTCTACCTATAATGCAATTTAAATATTCTTGTTCAGAAGACATGTTACAAGTACGGGTCAAAGTCAAAGTGCTGCCTTTCCCCTAAGTGCAACCTTTGATATCTAGGTGTGAGGAAAAGTCTCATCATATTTATGCTCTATTAGTCTGCGTGTTCATTTGAGGTGTACCCTAGTTGAGCTGTTCACGGGATATTGAAAAGAGTTCGCTAAGAGTTGTTTGTTCATGAACGCTAATGTAGTATCTATATCTCTAAGACCCTATGTGAACATTTAAGGAGAAAAGAATGACAACACATCAACGCTACGGGTACGCAAGGGTTAGTACTCATGACCAGCACACCACCATACAAGTCGAAGCACTCAAGGCTGCAGGTTGTCATCGTGTGTGGGAAGAGAAGGTGTCAGGTACTAGCAGGGTGTCTAGGGTGGAGCTTGAGAGCGTTCTAAGCTACCTTAGAGCTGGTGATACCTTGGTGGTGACTCGCATAGATAGACTTGCCAGAAGCCTGAAAGACCTACAAGACATCATTCATGACCTCAAATCTCGCGATGTCCATCTTCAAGCCACAGAACAGCCTATAGACACTTCTACAGCTGCAGGTAAGGCCTTCTTGGACATCTTGGGTGTGTTTGCTGAATTTGAGAATAGCCTACGCAGAGAGCGTCAGCTGGACGGCATAGCGATGGCTAAGGCAGCAGGAAAGTACAAGGGTAAGGCTCCATTGAAGCAGGAACTGAAGGACCAAGTCATCAGCCTATTTAAGGCTGGCACCAAGCAAGTGGATATCATCAATGAAGTGGGCATTGGTAGAACGTCAGTTCATTCAATTCTAAAAGCAGTAGGTCTGAAGTAAAGGAGACAAAGATAGTAAATAGCTTCTTCTATAGAGACTGTAAATAACTCTATGAATCGCTGCTAGGGTGCAGACCAAGTGCCTCACCCTGTTCAATGGAACTGTCACCACTCACATACGGCCCACACGGGGTTTTTTTAGTGTCCCCCGTTTCGAAACACTGTCACAGACTTTTGTGCCAAATTAATCCCAGAGAGCCTCTAGACTCCAAAACCACACTCAATGCGTTATTATGTGCTGCGCTGATACCCAGCTAAAACTTGCTAATCACTTCCCTTTCTTGTTGTGTCTGTCTCGCGTCACACACGCTATGTAGCTATTATTTTTATGGGATATAGGTTTATTTTGAAACATCAATATTTGCTGGGCCGTGTCCTGTAAGGTAGCGGTTATATGCTTGTCGATAGCCGTCTTCAAGGTGCTTTGTAAAAAGTTCAGTATCAAATAATGGCTTAGATAACCTGTTTTTCATCAACTTTTTTTTGATTGCCGCCAGGCGTTTGGGGTTGTTTACCAAGTCTAATATGAGTGCTTCGTAGTCCTCATTCGTTTCGACAATTAACTCAGGCAAATCGACTGCTGTAAGCAGGCTTCCTGCAACACGAGCAGCAAAGCTCTTACCAAGTTTAGTAACCACAGGCAAACCTGCCCACAATGCGTCACTGGCTGTTGTGTGCGCATTATAATTGAAGGTGTCTATAAAAAGGTCCGCTAAACTATGGCGGGCTAAATGCTTATCTAAATTAATTTTGTCAGCAAAAATAAGGCGACTGCTATTAATGCCTCTTTTCTCAGCCTCCTTCTTGAGATTAGTGACTGCCCATTTGTTAGCCTTGATAAGCCAAAGAACACTGCCTTCAACTTTGTTCAGAATACGCATCCAAATACTGAACTCTTCAGCAGATATTTTATAATTATTATTGAAGCAACAGAATACAAAACCTCGTTCAGGAAGGCCCATCTCAAGTCTAGTTAAAGTAGCATCTGAAATAGCTCTAGTATTATCATTTGGCTGATATGTATATGGTAGGCGTATAATACGTTCCGAATAGTAATGCTCGTACATAGGTGGAATAACTAATTTATCGGCAATTATATAGTCAATAAAGTCAGCTCCCATAGTGCCAGGGTAACCTAAATGGTTTATTTGAATTGGTGCTGCTCGATATGCGAAAATGCCTAATCGATTGCCTTTTGTAAAGCCTTTTAAATCAACTGCAATATCTATTTTATCTTCCTGAGCCAGCAACGCTATTTCCCGGTTACTCATGTTAGTGACATCATGGAAAACATTTACTGCTGTGATGACACGCTGTCTCATTTCATCAGCTGGATTAGGTCCAAAAGAGTAAGCATAGATTTCAAAGTCTTTTTGATTGTGATTCTCAAATAATCTAATCATCAAATACATTGTTGCATGATTATGAAAATCAGCCGAAAAGTAGCCAATCCGTATACGCTTACCTTTTTGTAATGTTAGAGGCAGGGCTGGGGGAAAGTTTTTTTTGTTTATGTGGTTTTTCGACCGCATGTGGTGTCGTTCGGGAGAATCTTCAAATGAGAGCATTGAAAATGGGCTGGCCGCTTGGCCCAATACACCTAATTCTGGAACTAATTCGAGGTCTTCCTGAATAGCCTTCCAGTCACAAACGTGTGCTTGCTGATACAACTTTTGAGCACGAGCTCGATTAAAGTTAGGATTGACCTTAAGCGCCTGCATATAGCTTTCAATTGAAATGTCTAACTCACCTTTATCCTTCTGTAAATTTCCTATGTTGTAATACGCATCGACATAATTTGGGTCAATATTGATTGCCTGTTTGTAGCTAACTATTGCCGCATCTAGCTCACCTTTATCCTGCTGAGCTTTACCAATGTTATAATGGGCGCCGGCAAAGTTAGGGTTGAGCTTGAGTGCCTCCCCATAGCTTACGATTGCACCTGCAAAATCACCTTTATCATACAAGGCAATACCCATGTTGTAATAAGCACTGGCATAGCCCGGCATGAGCTTAATCATTTGCTTATAACTTTTAATTGAAGAATCCAAATCTTCAATGCCGTAGAAAGCATTACCCATGTTGTAATAGGCACCAGCAAAATCAGGATTTAGCTTAATTGCTTGCTGATAACTTTCTATTGCGCTTCCTAAATCCCCTTTGGCACTTAAAGATGCACCCATATTGTAATGGGCTGTAGCAGCATTAAGGTTAGTTTGTTTAAGAGTCTTAGGGGTCTGGTTGTTTTTCTTAGCCATGCTTTCCATTGCTTTATGTAGAGTAATATTAAAACGATAAACAATTGCTACTTCAATAATTTAAACACATATTGAAGTAGCAAAGTAGTGCACAGGCCATAGTTTGAAGTTATCTAAATAGGCATCAATGATGGTCAACTTTGAGCTAGTCTATAGTTACCCTACATAATTATCTTTAGGTTTTATCAATCATCGCCCCTTTACTTGGCCCAAGAAATGGGACATGGTTTGGGATGATGTTAAAATACTGTTCTGAACGTTGCCCTTAACATTGTAAATATTAAGCAACCATAAGTGGTGAGCCTTAAGGCCAAATATCTCCAGTCCTTTTGTCTGCCAGTTAACGTAAAGCTTGGCAGATGCATCCATATTGAATTCCTCTATCTGTATCCTCCGCATACTCACTGCATCCTAAATGGCAACAGACGCAATGTCTCAAGATATATCAGGCTGGTATGATAAGACTCGCTTGCACCAAATCTCTACCAACAGGACCAGCCTCAATGTCTTTAGGGAGCTATAACTAACTTACAAGGATTATTCTGTTGAATGAAGCTCCAGGTCTAGCGCCGGAATCTTATGAAATGAGTAATGGATACTCCTGCAGATAGCCTCATAGCGTTGCTCCATTGACGTTCCTCCGCTGTAATGTCCAAATGTCAGACTTGGTTTCTCGTGCCCGACAATATCCATTGCAACATTCTCTGCCACACCGGCCTGCTCTAGCATGGTTGTGAAGGAATGCCTAAAACTGTGGAATACTTGATTTTCCCCATAACCGAGTTTCGTTTTTAGTCTACCAAATCTTTTGGATATGGCAGAACTCCGCTCGTTGTGGTTCGTTAGAGTGAGTTCAGAAAAAAGATATTTGTTGGTCGAGTTATTTATCATTTCTTTAAGAAGTAGTTCAAGATAGGGGTGTACCGGTACATTTCGAAGCCCCGACCCTGTCTTTGAATCAGTTATTTTAAAGTAAGGGATTGCCGCATCTAGGTGAACTGAAGAAACTAGCAGTGTCGCTAGTTCATTAATTCGGGCACCTGAATGTGCAGCTAGCAGTGTAATTTTTAGCAGCTCACTATCGCGCTTTGCAGCACAAGCTTCGACTAGATGGGTTACTTGACCCGGCTCCCAAGGGATTCTCACTTCGTGAGGTAATGGCTTCTTCCCACCACCATTTGATAACCTAACGTCCTTAAATGGATTGATTAGGTCAGGGTTAAGGTGGCCCATATCCAACAAGAATTGGTAATACTGAGCATTGGTATTTATGATGCTTTTGGCTGTTCCGTGGGAGTAAGGTTTACCAGTAGCTGTTGTGGCTTCTTGCAGCAGTGACAGCGCCCATCGGTTAACCTGTTGCTTGTTAATTGGGAAGGTAGGGAACATTGATGTGCCATAACCTATGCGCGTCTTTTCTTGCTGTGATGAGCGAGAAGTCACTGTGCGTGTAGCCATGTACTCTTTAACAAAAGAGTCTGATGATAATGTAATGCCTCTCACTATATCGCTAAATTTTTTTGCTTCTTGGTAACCCTCTGATATTTCCATATTGTCTAGTTTATTTGATAGCACATCATGTATAGGTGGGTAGTCACCATCGTCAAAGATTTTGTTGTCTGGATGCTCCTGGTTGGCTTTATTTAGTTCTGCTTTCCAAAGTAGAGCTTCACTGATGGGAGAAAGGAGGCCTCTAGCCTCACCAATTTGACGTTTCCAATCTCTTATAAATGTTTCACCTCTCGTTGCGGCTACTTTAAAATCACTGGTTTCTAAGGATTGGGTGAATTCTGTAAGACCTAAAGAATCTCGAGCATCCTTGGGTATTGTGAGGCGGGCTTGGTATACATTGCCTCTAAGGGTTATGCCTTTAAGTATTTTTTTCGTTGCACGTGCCATCTTGAAGCCTTTAAGAAATCCCTTTACAGGCATAACTTAACAGATGGAAGAGGTATGTGCTACAAGCGTTTGCTACGAAACAGTGCTACGAAACGAAAAAAGCCCCTACCTTAACCTATTGATATATAAGTTAAAGTAAGGGCTTTTTGGTATGTGGTGGAGATGGGGGGAGTCGAACCCCCGTCCGCCAGTCCTCTGCCATCAGCTCTACATGTTTAGATCACTTTAT
>ENA-ORXF01001266-ORXF01001266.1-marine-metagenome-genome-assembly--contig:-NODE-1266-length-16541-cov-3.355807_pt1 | contig 16541 bp, 19 predicted proteins | sample MGYA00237864_ERZ511476 | MGnify/ENA primary metagenome ERZ511476 (study PRJEB26306, sample SAMN06343908) | marine metagenome | isolation source: coastal waters | place: Atlantic Ocean: West Antarctic... | reverse complement strand
GCATTAGATAAATTTAAGAAATTTCAGAATATTATCAAACAATGAATAACCATAAAACTACTAAATATATGATAGTAACACTTAGGAATATTTTTTGCAGTAGCAAGCATCTATACGGAAAATGCTCTCACATTGATCTTGATCGGCTGGCGTCTTAATCTGACTTAGCATAAAAAAAGCCCCACATTTTCATGTGAGGCCTTAAATTTTATAATCGCATTTGGCTTAAAGTGCTGCTTTAGCTTGCACTACGATTGCACCAAACGCTTCTGGTTCATGCACTGCTAGATCAGCTAGAACCTTACGGTCAACCTCAATGCCAGCTAGTTGCACACCATTAATAAAGCGACTGTATGTTAATGTTTCATCGTTCATACGCACAGCTGCGTTGATACGTTGGATCCACAACGCACGAAAATTCCGTTTGCGATTTTTACGATCGCGTGTTGCATATTGATTTGCTTTGTCCACAGCTTGGGTTGCAGTACGGAACGCATTTTTGCGTGCCCCGTAATAACCTTTAGCGGCCTTAATGACCTTTTTGTGACGAGCGTGGGTAACTTTACCAGATGTAACTCTTGCCATTGTTCAAATCTCCTATCAGCGCGCGTAAGGCATGTATTTTTTAACGATCGTAGCATCCGCTGCTGACAATATGGTAGTACCACGTGCATTGCGCAGGAATTTATTTGAACGTTTAATCATACCGTGACGTTTGCCGGCTTGGCCGGATTTGACTTTGCCTGAGGCAGTCATCTTAAAGCGCTTTTTAGCACCCGATTTAGTCTTCATTTTGGGCATTTCCATCTCCTTTTGAGTTGGTTAACACGCAACTCGGCATACCCTATAGGCCGGTAACGTTTCTCAGTGTGCGCTTTTATGACTCAAATCTTATAATTGCAAGGCCTAGTTATTAACTTTAATAGAATATAAAAATACTACCACGCATTAAAATTTAAAATTTAATTTTCTATAAAACTTAGACTTACAGTGAGGTAATCGTTTTTTCATCTACGGAAGCAACACGGATAATATTTGTTGAACCTGCCGTGTTGAATGGAACACCAGCGGTCACTACTATTTTGTCTTTATCTTCTGCAAACTCATAACTTCTAGCCGCTCTTGCAGCACTTATTACAGCATGTTTAAATCTTGTTACTTCGCCTGTAATTACACAATGCAATCCCCATACAAGTCCCAGCCTTCGCGCCACATCAGGTAAAGAAGTAAGGGCAATAATTGGAACCTTTGGACGCTCACGTGATGCTAAAATTGCAGTCGTCCCTGAAGATGTAAAACAACAAATGGCTTTTACATCTGTAGTTTCTGCTATCTCCCGAGCAGCAGCAGTGATGGCATCAGCCACCTTACTGCGCGCAGTACTTCGAGTTGCTTCAATACCAGTTCTATATGTTGGGTCACGCTCAACCTCAACGGCAACTGCGTTCATTGTACGAACAGCCTCCACTGGATATTTACCCGCTGCAGATTCAGCAGATAACATAACTGCATCTGCACCTTCATAAATAGCAGTGGCAACGTCCGAAACCTCAGCCCGCGTCGGAACTGGACTTTCAATCATGCTTTCCATCATCTGAGTAGCCACAATCACAGGCTTGCCTGCATTACGACAAGAAGTCACTAATCGTTTTTGAATTGGTGGAACATCTTGAACTGGCAATTCAACACCTAAATCACCACGCGCAACCATAATTCCATCTGAAACAGCTAATATTTCATCAAAAGCATCAACAGCTGCAGGCTTCTCAATCTTTGATAAAATAGCAGCACGGCCAGCTGTTAATCCGCGAGCTTCTTCAACATCTTCAGGGCGCTGTACAAATGAAAGAGCCAACCAGTCTACACCTAATTCACAGGAAAATTCTAAATCTTTACGATCCTTGTCTGATAAAGCAGCTAATGGCAAAATTACATCAGGGACATTAACTCCCTTACGGTTTGAAATTTCACCACCAACAATAACTTCACAGTTTGCAAAGTCGGCACCACAATTTAAAACCTTTACTCTTAATTTACCATCATTAATTAGCAAAATCGACCCAATTTTTAAAGCAGCAAAAATCTCTTTGTGGGGCAAACATACTCGACTTTGATCACCTTCAGCTTCATTTAAATCAAATCTAAAGTTTGCACCTGCCTGAATTATTTCTTTGCCTACCTTAAACGCTCCACAACGCAACTTTGGTCCTTGCAAATCTGCAAGGATACAAATTGGCCGCCCTACATCTCGCTCAATATCTCGGATCATTTGATAACGATCCCGCATTTCACTATGCGTGCCATGACTCATATTTAAACGGAATACATCTACCCCCTCCTCAAACAGCTTTTTGATTATCTCATAAGTATCTGATGCTGGACCTAAAGTAGCTACTATTTTTACATTCCGATTTCTTCTCACAACAATTCCTCTCGTGGCAATTTTATTACCTAGTTACTGTGGCCTTTTTTGCCAAAGTAAGCAGATAACAATCAAATCTTTTATTATTTATAATGAAAACATCAGTTATATGCTTTATAATAAAAATGACAGGCTAATTTATTTTTTTAATTTTAACGCTAACTCAACTATCAGTTGAGATGATCAAAATTTTAGAAGTCTATAATCTGTAATACTAAAAACCAAAATAAAGAGATACCCAATGGATAAGCAAACTCAAATTGAAATTGAAGCTGCAGCTTTTAGAACCCTGCAAGAGCACTTAGCAAAAAGAACAGACGTACAAAATATTGATATGATGAACTTGGCTGGGTTTTGTCGTAATTGTTTATCACGTTGGTATCAAGAAGCCGCAGAGGTTAAGGGGCTTACCATAACTAAAGATGAAGCCCGTGAGTTATTTTATGGAATGCCATTCCCTGAATGGAAAAATAAATACCAAACTGAAGCTACAAATCAACAAAAGGCTTCTTTTAATGATACCCACAAATAGAATTGTGGTTTTAAATTAGTCAGCAAAAGCTTTTGATATATAGCCTAGACTTTTGCTGACTGTATTCAAATTGCTGTCTTTAAAGACTCTTCTAAATAAATTTCACGCAATCTTGCAGCAATTGGACCAGGACGTCCACTTCCAACGCCAACACCGTCTACACTAACAACAGGCATTACAAAGGTAGATGCCGAGGTGATAAAAGCTTCATCTGCATCTTGAGCTTCAGCAATTGTAAAGTTTCGTTCTTCCACAGTCATCTGCGCTTCGCCGGCAAACCTCAGAACTGCAGCGCGAGTAATACCATGCAAAATATCATTAGATAATTTACGCGTTATAATCACGTTATCTTTAATGATATATGCATTATTTGACGTGCCCTCAGTCACCATGCCGTCTTCAACCATCCATGCGTCATCAGCACCTTCAGCCTTCGCCATCATTTTACCCATTGATGGGTATAATAATTGAACTGTTTTAATATCACGTCGTCCCCAACGCTCATCTGCAATTGAAATAACTTTCATTCCAACCTTTGCCTTCGGGTTGTAAACCATATTAGGATTAGACTGCGTAAACAACACAACAGTTGGTTTTACTTTTTCAGGGTCTGGAAATACAAAATCCCGATCATTTGGTGAACCACGTGTTATTTGCAAGTAAATCATTCCTTCTTGCAAATCATTACGAACTATAAGCTCCCGATGAACCTCTAGTAATGCATCTTTTGTAATTGCTGGTTGCATCATAAGTTCATTCATTGAACGCGCTAAGCGTATAGCGTGACCCTCAAAATCAATTAATTTACCACCTATTACTGATGTCACTTCATAAACACCATCAGCCATCAAAAAGCCCCTATCAAAAATAGAAACTTTGGCTTCACTTTCATGAACATATTCACCATTTAAATATACAGTACGTGTCATGTTTATCCCCATAATTCTGGCCGTGGGGGATGTACCCCGTTAGCATCATAAAACAATTTATGGTCACGATCTTCACCTAACAGAAGCGGTCCGTCAAGATCTACAACTGATACACCCTGCGCAACTAAAATAGCAGGAGCCATAGCCAATGAAGATCCTATCATACAACCAACCATAACATCAAAATTCATATCCAGCGCAGCTTGTTTTAAATCTAATGCCTCTGTCAAACCGCCAGTTTTATCTAATTTAATATTTACCATATCATATTTGCCACGCAAGCCATCTAAGCTACTGCGGTCATGACAACTCTCGTCAGCACAAACAGGTAAGACACGCGTTAAATTCAGCAAAGCATCGTCTTTTCCAGCTGGGAAAGGCTGCTCTACCATTTCTACACCTAAACCAAGTAAAACAGGTGCTAGTTTTTCATATAATTCTGGTGTCCATCCCTCATTTGCATCAACAATAATACGGGAGTTCAAAGCGCCAGCTCTCACAGCGCGGATCCGATCAACATCACCATCCCCACCACCAAGTTTTGTTTTTAATAATGGGCGAAATGAATTTTTAGCTGCCTGTTCATTCATTTTTTCTGGTGTATCTAAAGATAAAGTATAAGCAGTTATTACAGGCTTAGGTAAACTTATACCGGCCAACTCCCAAGCAGAGCAGTCAGCTTCTTTTGCTTCCAAATCCCATAACGCACAATCAACCGCATTTCGCGCTGCACCTGCAGGTAGAAGTTGCATGAGACTTTGCCTATCAAATTTCTGAGGCAGCGTTTGTATTTGCACACTTACACTTTCCATACTCTCCCCATAACGGGCGTAGGGCACACATTCTCCCCGGCCTTTAGATATACCGCGCGATAACGTAACAGTTAAAACATCCGCCTGGGTACGAGATCCACGCGAAATAGTGAAAACCTGCGCTAATTGAAAACTATTAGTTTCTATAGAAATTTCCATTTTAAAAGACTAACAAGCCTCCAAGGCATCTACTAAACGAGAAGCTCCATGCCGGAACGGGTCTACAGCTGGAATACCCATCCTGCTTTCAGTTTCCGCCAAGAAAGCAACAGCTTCCATTTCACTTAAATGCTGAGTATTTACCGAAATACCGACAACTTTTACATTTGGGTTCACAACGCGTGCTAATATTAATGCTGTGTCACGCAACTCTTCCAAGTTTGGTAGATTATAACCTGGCAAACCTCGCATGTGTTTGCGTGTAGGTTCATGACACAATATTAATGCATCAGGCTGACCACCATGAATAAGTGCCAAAGTTACACCTGAATACGACGCATGATATAAGCTGCCTTGACCCTCAATTAGATCCCAATGATTATCATCATTATTGGGCGTCAAATGCTCAACTGCACCTGCCATAAAGTCTGCAATTACGGCATCTAATGGTACGCCATTACCAGTAATTAAAATTCCAGTTTGTCCTGTTGGCCGAAATGTAGCCTTCATGTTTCGCTTTAACATTTCTTTTTCAATAGCAAGACCAGTATACATTTTACCCACCGAGCAATCAGTACCCACTGCTAAACACCGTTTTCCAGTTCGTTTAACACCAGATGCAATTGGATATTCTTCAGATGGAATACGTACGTCAAAGAGCTGACGCCCCAATTCAGCGGCCTTAGCCACTAACAAAGGTTCATCTTTAAGTAAATTATGTAGACCCGAAGCAATATCTAATCCTGCCTCCAGAGCCTCAATCAGCTTACTCTGCCAATCAACAGATATAGTACCTCCACGATTGGCCACACCAATGACCAATGTTTTAGCACCAGCGGTTACTGCCTCATCAAATGACATATCAGCAAGCCCTAAATCAGCATTACATCCATTCATACGATATTGCCCTACACTAAGATCTGGGCGCCAGTCTTTAATACCTTGAGCAACTTTAGCTGCTAAAGCATCCGCCGCGTCTCCAAGAAATAACAAATAAGGGGATTTAATCATGACGTGTCTCACTTTTATTTTATAATTACTTAATGCCATTACTTATGATGCATTAGATTGCTAAAATTCATCTATTTTATATTTTAATAGAAGAAAATTCTATGATATATTTAAAATTTATACAAATCTTCACTTTTCTAATAGTGCAGTGAGTGCTTCTTTGCTTTTTACAAAGCCCACTGGTGGCTGTTCTAGTGCTTTTGTTATACGTTTATATTCAAAGCAATTCTGATCTTCATTAGCTTCAGCTGCCACTATTAAGCATTAGAACAAGTGTTTTGGCCCATCATAAATATCAACTAAACCACGCAAATTCTTTACCCTTTTTGCAGGTACACTAAATCCATCTGTCCATGCTTCAGTAATATGAAAAACATTATTATTTGTATGAACACACCGGCGATTAACACTTTTTAAAGCTTTTCTCCTAGCTTGCTCAAATCCTTTACATACATCTGCAGGGATAAATGTGTTCATGCTTATTTCCTAAATATTTTTATCATCTTGTTTTACACAATACTATATACTGTACATTTGAGTATAGTTAATAATTTGAACCATTATAAAATAATTTATTAAGTATTATGATCTTCAACCAAATTTACGCCCGCTACAGGACGTAAAACATGTGGCATTTTAGGATCATAAAGAGCACTATCAACAAAATCATGACTAGCAGCCAAAGCTGGCCCAACCATTATTAACGCAGTGCGCGTAATTTTTTCTTTTCGGATTTTTTTACGTATATCACTTAATGTTCCACGAATTATCATCTGATCAGGCCAACCAACACGATAGCCAACCACGACAGGACAATCTTCACCATAATGTGGTATTAATTGGCGTTCAATTTCACGCATATTTCTAACGGCCAAGTGTATTGCCAGTGTCGCTCCAGTACGACCAAAGTTATCCAAGGTTTCCTTCTCTGGCATGGATGTCGATTGCATTGACATGCGCGTCAATATTATAGATTGCGCAATCTCTGGAATAGTCAGCTCTTGACCCATTTCAGCAGCCATTGCAGCATATGCAGGTACCCCTGGAATAATCTTGAATGGGATATCATCAGCCTTTAAACGACGAATTTGTTCTGCGATAGCACCATACAGTGAGGGGTCACCAGAGTGCACACGAGCAACATCATGACCACGCTCGTGCGCAAGCTTTATGTACGCATGAGTATCATCTAATGTCATCACTGCTGTATCTTCAACAATAGCATCAGCGGGTGCACAAGACACAACTTCAACTGGAACTAATGATCCCGCATATAAACACACAGGGCATTTTTCAATTAATGCTTTAGCTTTAACTGTTATCAAATCTGGATCGCCTGGGCCTGCACCAATAAAGTAAACTGTCATGATAAATCTCCATCAATTTTTCGCGCATAACCACGGGGTGTAAACATACGTGGGCCTTCACCCAAATGCGCCAACCGTGAATTGCTAGAACCAACCAAAACAACTGTTAGCATATCCACCTCGTCCACTTCCAATTCATCCAAACGTCGATATCGCACATGTTCTTCTGGGCGCCCCAACGAACTAGCTAACATAACAGGCGTATTTCCAGGCCGGTGTAACAGTAAAATTTCACGCGCCTCTGCTAAAAGCGTTCGCCGAGTTTTGGAAACTGGGTTATAAAATGCTATTACAAAATCACCCTCGGCAGCTGCATGTAGACGACGAATAATGTCATCCCTTGGCGTCAATAAGTCAGATAAGCTAATAGTACAAAAATCATGCCCCAATGGCGCACCCGCTCTGGCAGCAGCACCTTGTAATGCTGAAACGCCAGGAGTACATTGAACTTCCACCCGCTTTGCAGCATTAGAAACTCCTAATGCTTTTTTATCACGTTCTAGCAGCTCAAAAACTAAAGCTCCCATAGCATAGATTCCAGCATCACCAGAACAAATCAGCGCAATATTTTTTCCTTTACCTGCTTGCTCCAGTGCATATCGGCATCGCGCTTCCTCACCACCTAATGGAAAATCTGATCGCTTTTTGCCTACAGCTAATGGTCCTAAAAGATCAATATAAAGGCCGTAACCAACCAACTCTTCTGCTTCAGCAATAAGTTTAGAAGCTTCTGGGGTCCGCCAGGAATGTTGCCCAGGGCCAATTCCAATAATTGATAGTTTACCGCGTGGCCTCCCAGCTAATTCTGTAATTACTTCTTTAGATTTTACTACTGCACAGGTTGCGTTCAGTGTTTTTTTCTTTTCAATAACTAAATCACCATCAGCCAACGCCAAGGCGGCAGCTTCTGAAACTCCATGACATCCAACTTCAGCAAAAACTACACCTGACGGGTTAGCTAGTTTTGGCGTTAAAACTTCTAATTCTGCAGCAGTAAAAACTCGAAATGGAACTCCTAATCGTACTGCAGTTTCTATTATTGCAGGCTCATCAGCTTTAAGGTCTAGCGATCCAATACATGCAATAGCACCTGCAGCAATTCCAGCCTCACTCAAAGATTCTGAAACTAATTGCCACATTTCATCCACTGAACAACCGCGCGCACACCCTAACCCTAAAGTAAATTTTTGCGGGTGATAAACCAAAGTCAAGTCATCCCCGTCTAGTGGCGCCTCAGATACTGCCAAAGTTATATAACCATTTAATACACTAGTTATATCAAAAATATTTTCTCCCAAAACACATACATCTGACCCACTCAAAAGTGACGCCATAACAGATTTTGCATTTTGTGGGTTGTTCAGGCGATACCCAGATGGAGGTTCGTCCAAAGCAACACCCATTGCCACATCTCCAGCTGTTGTTACCGCTGCATGGGTCTCTAGCCCCTTAGCTATTTGGCGTGCCAAACGATTAGCTCCACGATGGCCACCTAGTAAGGGAATTACAGTTGATCCATCATCTGGCACAGACACAACAGGTGGCTCATTGAGTTTATCCACCAACATTGGAGCAACCCCTCGCACCAATATACCAGCAGCACAAACACCAACAATTGGTGTACCCGCGGCAAACAAAACTCGTACATAATCCAATGTATTTTCAAACGTCGCATCAGCACCATCAACACGCCCTTCACGGCCATGCAATTGTGCACCCAAAATATTAGCAATACGTCGAGCAGTTTTAAAACCTGATTTAGACAAGCACAAAACAACAGGTGTCATAACCATGGATCATTTCCTTTAGTGACAAGTATCATTGAAAAGTAAGGTGCTGTTTTTGGAGCCGCTGACAATGGTAGAACTAGTTGATTAGGTAGTGTCGCACGCTCCACATAATGGGCATACTGCGTTAGATTTAATCTATCTAAAACTGTACGAATCTTAGGCAAATGGCGCCCAACTTTCATAATTGCAACAGCTTCAGCTGCTGCAATGCGTACCTCAAGGGCAGCCTCATCAATTGGCCCTGGAATAATTGTTAGTACCTCATTTCGAGCGGTTAAAGGCCTTGCTGCTAGGGCAGCACAAGCTGTCACTGATGTAACACCAGGAACAACTTCACATTTAAATTCTTCATTTAAACGTGAAAATAAATACATAAAAGAGCCATAAAAAAATGGGTCACCTTCACATAACACAACTACATCCTTACCTTCGCGTAGCCTTTTAGCAATTTGTGTTGCACCCAAATCATAAGCGGCCTGAGCTGGGCCACGCTCAACCGACATTGGCACCTCTACAGCAATTTCTTCAACTTCTTCATTAATAATATCTTCAGCGATAGACCTTGCAAAGCTATCACCTCTTTCTAATGTTGGGTATGCTATAACTTCAGCACCTGAAATTAACCGATACGCTTTCAAAGTCATCAATTCTGGGTCACCTGGGCCCAGCCCAACGCCATACAAAACACCGTTCATCGCTTTATTAAACTCCACTGTGTAACAGGCATCGATGGTCGCCATCCATTAACTCGACCAATTGTGTCTGCGCGGCTAACTTGAATTCGAACTAAGTCACCGCCATATTTAGGATATAAAATCAATAAAACTGCTTCCGATTCCAACGTTACAGCGTTAACTACTAATCGCCCCAATGGCCGCAAAGCGGACCAACAGGTCTCAAAAGTTTCAATACTTAATCCACCACCTATAAAAATAGCATCAGGTGCTTCTAAACCATCCAACGCATCTGGTACTGTTCCATCTATTAATTCAAGCTTGGGTACACCAAGCGCAAGAGCGTTGTTTGCAGCAAAAGTTCGTCTATCTGCGCGTGGCTCTATTCCAATGGCACGCGCATAGCGTGCAGTGCGCATCCATTCAACAGCAACAGACCCACAGCCACAGCCCACATCCCATAACAAAGCTCCCCTCATCGGCATTAGCTTTGCAACTGATATGGCACGGACTTCTTGTTTAGTCATAGTGCCATCGCCTTGAAATAAATCATCAGTTAACCCTGGCACGCGAGGCAGCATAGCAGCGTCTGCAGCTGCAATGCATTCAATTGCCAAAGTATTAAACGGTGGAACTTCTTGGTTCCAATTAAAAGCACTTCCATCAAACCGCATTTCGTTTTTACCGCCCATTGCAGCTAAAACAGTCATCTTTGATTGACCAAAACCACGTTCTGTCAAAAACCCTGCAATTTGCACAGGAGTCTCTGCACCTGTTGTCAAAATTAATAATCTTTGGTTAGGCTGAATGAAAGCAATCATTTGCTCTACAGGTCGGCCATGAACAGTTAGCGTTTCCAAATCAGCCATAGACCACCCCATGCGGGCCGCAGCTAATTGGAATGCACCTATTTGAGGGTGATATGTAATCTCGGATGGATTAATTTCTCGCCCTATGCGCGCGCCTACTGAATACCAAAGTGGATCACCAGTTGCCAAAACTACTACTCGTTTACCAGAATTTGATTTTAATACTTCTATCAAAGCATCAAATGGACTTGGCCATACAATGCGTTCAGCATCAACACTGGTTAAATCTTGATGTCGCGGGCTACCCACAATGACCTCAGCAGCCTCAACAACTGCACGTGTTACCGGTGATAGCCCTTGAATGCCGTCTTCACCGATACCTACTATATGGAGCCATGCGCTCATGACAGCAGCTCTGGCAGACCCGCAGCCAAGGCATTTACCGCCGCAGATGCAATTGCTGAACCACCGCGCCGACCGCGCAGCGCCACAAATTCACAACCGCGCGCATTGGCGGCCAATTCAGCCTTAGATTCTGCAGCGCCCACAAAACCCACCGGAAAGCCAAGGATCACCGCAGGCTTTGGCCCACCTTGCTCAATCAATTCCAGCAAGTGAAACAAAGCTGTTGGTGCATTACCAATGGCTACAACGGCCCCCTCAAGATGTTCAGCCCAAAGTTCAACAGCAGCAGCAGAGCGGGTATTATTGATATGGGCCGCTCGATCAGGCACCGATGGATCGTTCAAAGTGACCAAGACCTGATTATCAGCAGGCAGATATCGGCGAATAATACCAGCTGCCACCATTTCGCAATCACATAGAATTGGCGCACCAGCGGCCAAGGCCGCAGCACCAACTGGGAAGGCCCGTTCAGAAAAGGCCAAACGATCAGCAATATCCACCATACCGCAGGCGTGAATAATCCGTATGGCCAGCTTATCCAAGCCATGGGGAAAGCGCTCTAAACTTGCCTCCTGAGCGACGGTGGCAAAACTTTCAGCATAAATCGCCTTGGGGTTTTTTTCATAGGGACGCATCAGCGGGCCTTAGGTTGTAGACGACGGGCAAAACCCATCAGATGAAATTAGCTCTTAGATGTTTTGCGTGCGCGTTCATCATCAATCACCTCTTGGGGGAATTGGCTCATGAAACAGCAACAAACGCCTTGGTCGATCATTGTGCGGGGCCCGTGAGGGTGCGCAATATGACGGTAAACGCCGTGTGAGTGACCATGGCTATGGCTATGGCTGTGGCCATGATCGTCGTCATGGTCGTGATCCGGCGTGTCCGACAACTCGTCATCCAGCGGATCATGAAATTCAGCGTGGTGGTGATGTACGTCAACTTCGCCCTTGGCCAGACGTTCCTTAAACGATGCCATTAAATCGGTGCTGTCAGTCAGGGTCGATAATCGCGCTTCTTCGATGCGTTCCAGAAACGTATCAATCACGTGATCTTGATCCTTGAGGTATCCAGCCTTTAACAGGGTCACATCAGGATTGGCCTGCGCAACGCGATCAACATAAGCGTAGATGCGATCAATCAATTTTCCAGTAAACAGGAAATAGGGTGCTACAACGATTTTTTTGAACCCCAGCTTCATTGCCATCTCGAGGCCCCGACCCACCGACGGATATGTCACACCAGAATACACTGTTTCAGCCCACCCAAAGCCCATGTTTTCGGTCACAATGCGGGTCAAGCGCGCAGCTTCAGCGTTGGCCATCGTGTCTGATGTACCACGCCCCACAACAACGAGCATCGTATCGTACAAATCGCCCGCATGAACGTGGTGTTTGCCCAAAACCTGCAAAATCCGCGCCTCAAATGCGGCGATCATCTGCGGATGCAAGCCTAATTCGCGACCGTATTTGACGGTGACACCAGATGTCTTTTCCTGAAACGTCGTCAGAACAGACGGGATGTCGTTTTTTGCATGCGTTGCGGCAAACAACATGCCCGGCACAGCGATAATTTCAGTCACACCAGCGTCAACAAGTCTGTTCAGGCCCATGTGGATGTTGGGTGCAGAATACTCCAGAAATCCGTGTTCAACCGGCGTGTCAGGAAACCGCGCGCGGATACCTTTAGCCAAAAGCCCAAATTCCTCTTCAGCCGATTTTGCCCGACTTCCGTGGCCACAAATCATTATACCAATTTTGCTCATCTCAAGCTCCCTGCAATTCTTCTTCTATTTCTTCAGAAATTTCTTCTTCGATTTCTTTATCTTCTGAATTCCCTCGCAGCCCCCAAGCAGCAGCAGCAGCAGCAGCGGCCAATCCAATCCAATGGCTGTGCCCCACCAATTCAGGTAAATGCCCCCAATGAGCAAAGGCTGGCATTGGTACCAAAAGTAAAAAAATAGTAATTACCCGCATATCATTTCCTCAATTACAGATGAACGAAAAGTTAGCAACTTGCTTGACGATGTTAGCTTTAGTCCCCATTTGGGTCGACTATCTGCAACACACCTCTCCGGCCCCTGGGGCTTCGTCTTAAAGTACATATAGATCAAGCTCTAAAATAGCGCAACAGATTCGCGGCGGAGCAACACCTAAAACCGACCTTAAAACTGTTTCTTAAAAGCATACAATATGTTGCAAGTTCTCATATTGCTGAAATTCAAAATTACTATTAAATATATTTAAAATTTTTAGGAGCTGATTATGGGTTTATTAGTAAACGGAAAATGGATAGATCAGTGGTATGATACAAAATCCAATGATGGAAAGTTTGTGCGCCAACAATCTAGCTTTCGCAATTGGATTACTCCTGATGGGTTAGCTGGACCCACTGGAATAAGTGGATTTAAAGCTGAAAGTGGCCGTTACCACTTATATGTGTCTTTAGCTTGCCCATGGGCACACAGAACATTAATTTTTAGGGAGCTAAAAGATTTACAGGATCACATAACAGTAGATATTGTACATCCCGACATGATGGATAAAGGCTGGACCTTCGAACAAAGAGGTGAAGCAAAAGGTGACAGTTTATTTGAATCAAAATTAGCACATGAAATCTATACTCGAGCAGATTCTGACGCAACTACACGTGTAACAGTTCCTATTTTATGGGATAAAAAGACAAATTCAATTGTATCAAACGAATCTTCTGAAATTATACGTATGTTTAACTCCGCCTTTAACAAAATCACAGGAAATACTGTTGATTACTGGCCCGTTGAAATGCGTGATGATATTGAAAAAATAAATGCGCGCATATACTCCGATATAAATAATGGTGTTTATAAATCTGGGTTTGCAACGACCCAACCCGCTTATGATATCGCTGTAAAGAGCTTATTTGACTCACTTGATTGGGTGGAAGAGATATTATCAAAAAACCGTTATTTATTAGGAGATCAATTAACTGAAGCAGATTGGCGCCTATTTACTACTTTAGTTCGATTTGACAGCGTCTACGTACTTCATTTTAAATGTAATCGAAAACGGATCATTGATTATCCTAACATTTGGGGATATGCACGTGAATTATTTCAACATCATGGTATCTCTAAAACAACAAATTTTGATCATATAATTCGCCATTACCATTACAGCCATGAGACTATAAGTCCAAATAGAATTATTCCAATTAACCCCATCATTAACTGGGCTGAACCCCATCATAGAGCATCTTAAAATGGTAACGAGAGAACGCAAAATAAATACCTGAATAACCTTTATTATAAAAATAAATAGACATAAAAAAACATACTTTTTATCTCACTATTATTTTATTAAAAGTAGTATTATTAGATTTAAGCAATAATAATTGCGTTTTATCAAATTTTTATGCAATCACGTTCTCATGAAATAAGGAGAGTCGTATGACGACAACGATTACTGTATGCGAAACTTGTAAATGCGCCGGCTGGAATGCTGAAACAGCAAACAAGACAGATGGCGAAACTTTAGCTGATTTAGTTCAAAAAATTGTTGCTAACTCTTCTGATATAACTTTTCGCCGCCATGCTTGCTTAATGGGCTGTGATTTTGCTTGCAACGTAGCAATTCAAGCAAGTGGAAAGCTAAACTATGTTTTGGGAAACTTTTCCCCCAACATTGAAAGTGCTAAAGGTATTGTTGATTACGCGAAACTTCATGCAGCCAGTGATAAAGGCCAGGTCCCTTTTCGAGAATGGCCACAGTCAATAAAAGGTCATTTCCGCGCGCGCTTACCAACACTGGATAACAGCTAATGCCAAATACTCGTGATCACGGAGGTGGCCTCGATGACGCAATTTTAAAGTATGGCGGTAATCGTACAAATTGGCTTGATTTATCTACTGGCATTAACCCCATACCTTATCCTATACCCAAAGTCCCAAATCACTTTTGGCATTCACTTCCAGACAGCCAGGCACAGTCAGCACTTTTAAGCGCTGCACGCAAATTTTGGAAAGTTCCTAATGGCGCAAATATCATTGCTTCATCAGGTGTCTCACAATTAATTGCTATGCTTCCCAGCCTACTACCGGTTAATTGCGTTGAAATAATAGGTCCTACTTACAACGAACACGCCGCAGCTTTCCAATCATCTGGATGGACAGTTGGTCAAACAGGTAGTGTCCGCGTTATTGTTCACCCAAATAACCCTGATGGAAATCAACATGTAATTTCAAAACAGGATGCAAAAAATACAGACCTTATGATAATTGATGAAAGCTTTTGTGACGTCACACCAGATGAGACACTTATCAATCTAACAGATCAAAATAATGTAATAGTCCTGAAGGGACTTGGTAAATTTTGGGGGCTAGCTGGATTACGGCTTGGGTTTGCAGTGGCAGCACCTGAATTAATAAAAAAAATAACTGATCGAGTTGGTCCATGGGCAATTTCAGGACCAGCACAATTTATTGGACAGGCAGCGTTAACTGACAATAGTTGGATAATTAAAACCCGCTCTCGGTTAAGAGAAGATAGTTTAAGATTAGATAATCTTATGATAGAGTATGGAAACAAACCTTTAGGTGGTACAGATTTATTTCGTCTTTATGAAGTCAAGAATGCTACTAAAACCCAAAACACCTTAGCAAAAAAGTTTATTTGGACACGTATTTTCCCATATTCAACGAATTGGTTAAGGCTTGGAATTCCAGGCACTGAAGCTCAATGGACGCAACTAATAAATGCTTTAGAGGCATAAATGGGAAATTTACAAATTTTACTTTTTGCTTTGGTTTTAGATTATGTAGTTGGGGATCCCCAAAAGCTTTGGAGAAAATTGCCCCACCCTGCTGTATTAATGGGAAAAATGGTTTCTTTGTTTGATGCACATTTAAACAACGGATCTGTGCTAAAGATCAAAGGGATAGCTTCTACTATTTTGCTATCTTTTTCAGCAATTTTTATTGGATGGTTTATCAAGTGGCTTCCAGATTTTAATATATTAGAATTAATATCGGTAACTATTCTTCTAGCACATAACTCATTGATCAAACATGTAAAAGATGTGGGTGATAGCCTAAATCAAAGCCTTTCAGCAGGGCGCAAAGCAGTTGCTTGCATTGTTGGCCGAGAAACAAAAGATTTAGATGAATCCAATGTATCTCGAGCAGCAGTTGAAAGTGCAGCAGAGAACTTCTCCGATGCTGTTATTGCTCCCGCATTTTGGTATATAATTTTTGGATTACCAGGCTTAATATTATATAAGATGACTAATACTGCAGATAGTATGGTTGGCTATCGAACCAAGAAATATCTGCAATATGGGTTTGGCGCTGCCAAACTTGACGATCTTTTAAATTTAATACCATCCCGAATATGTGGCACATTAATGTGCATTACTCATAGGTCACAACATAGCTTTGGCATAATGATAAGGGATGCAAAACTACACAGCTCTCCTAATGCGGGCTGGCCAGAGTCAGCAATGGCTGCACTTCTCAATGTAGCGTTGTCTGGGCCTCGTATTTATAATGGTAAATTAACAAACGACCCTTTTTTAAACTCAGCTGGCCGTCATAATATGACATCAAATGATATTAAAAAGGCTATTATGGTACTAAATCGTTCATGGTTTGCCTTC
>ENA-ORXF01001259-ORXF01001259.1-marine-metagenome-genome-assembly--contig:-NODE-1259-length-16615-cov-14.039666_pt1 | contig 16615 bp, 5 predicted proteins | sample MGYA00237864_ERZ511476 | MGnify/ENA primary metagenome ERZ511476 (study PRJEB26306, sample SAMN06343908) | marine metagenome | isolation source: coastal waters | place: Atlantic Ocean: West Antarctic... | reverse complement strand
ACGGACAAACAGGAAAACAAATTGGTAAGATAGTAAAGGATGTGGGATCGGGCATATTCAACAGGACACTGGGCAGGTTGTTTGGTTCCGGTATTTCTGCCAACAACAATCACATAAAACGGGCAACTGCTCGTTGGAGCGGCAGGGCCGACAACCAAGACTGGCGTGTGAAACTGACTGTGCCAACTGGTGGACCAGAACTTACTAATTTTTTTGATTTCCAGAATAACCCATTGATGCAACCATTGGCAGGTATTGGCGGTATATTCTGGCCATTAACACCTTCCATGGTGATACAGCACTCGGCCAACTACAACGCCATGGACATGACACACAGTAACTATCCACACCAGGCCTACCAGAATTCGCAAGTGGACTCACTGAACATCATTGGAGAGTTTCCTGTACAGAATCAACAGGATGCCCAACATTGGGTAGCAACAGTTAACTTTTTGAGGACAGCGACCAAGATGTTCTTTGGACGGGATGACCAAACAGGATTGAAAGGCAACCCGCCACCGATACTGCACCTGTCAGGATACGGAGCCCACATGTTTCAGAAGGTACCCGTGGTACTGAATTCTTTCAACGTTGAACTTAGGGCAGGCATTGATTATATTTCTACGAAACAGGAGGCCACTCCTTTCCAGACCACACCACAAAATGTACACTTTGATGTGAACTCCACGGAGGAGCAGACATGGGCACCAACACTGTCAAACATATCAGTACTGGTGACACCGATCTACTCTAGGGATGATGTCAGCAAGTTCTCAATGAAGAAATTTGTACGTGGTGAGCTGAACGGCAAAGGCAACGAGGTAGGATTCATCTAATGGCCGATTACTCAAACACATCACCGTACTCAGAGACAGGCATGACGGGAGATTATTTGGATGTACTAAATCCTAGGACGCTGTCGGCGGAACAAGATGACCAAAGCTACACAATAGAGAGGACCTACGCATACAGACCAGATCTGTTGGCATACGATCTATATGGTTCACCGAGACTGTGGTGGGTGTTCGTACAGAGGAATCCGGACCAATTGGAAGATCCCATATACGATTTCAAACCGGGCGTGACCATACAATTGCCCAAGAAGGAAAATCTTCTCAAAGACCTGGGGATATAACCCATGGGAACAAAACCAAATCTTAACGTTAAATTTGACAAATTTTCACCACGGGGACCAAATGAAGTAGACCCCAACAAGAGGACCATAGAAAATGACCAGAAATATGTGTATGATGTTTCTGATCCCAACCCCCTGGAAAAGTTCGCTTCGTACAGTGTACTGTTCACCCTGTCTGCATTGGGCAAGGCCGATCTCGAAGATACAAAATTTTTAAACGGGCCACCACACGACATCATAATAAAGAGCTCAGGCATAAGCGGAGCCAACGACAACAGGAGAAACGTCTCCTTCAACGCTGATAACAAACGTACAGTGTACGGCAATCTTCACGCGGACGGTAACAAGGATTTGGCCAACGCATTGGACAACGCTAGGAAGACATTCGTAAAGGACAGAGACATGTATTTCCAGTCAGTGGACATGACAGCCATACCCGGACCAAACGAGCAGAGAAGATTGACATCAGTGACACATATAAACATGACCATCGTGGAGCCGGCAGGCATAACCCTGTTCGAGAGACTGCGAGCGGCGGCGGCCAACAACAACTATCTTGACCACATCGATGCACCATATCTACTGACAGTGGAGTTCGTGGGATTTAACGCGAATGGAAAAGCGACGACAGCCAAGGAAGGGGAGTTCATGAAGAGACTTATCCCTGTCAAACTGACCAACGTACAACTGGAAATGAACCAAGGGGGAGCCACATACGCACTACAGGCAATACCCTACAACGAATTTGCATTGATGAACAGATTTAATTTTCCCAGATCATCTGGGTCGTTGGTACCGAAGGATAAAAAACTGAATTCCGTACTCAAACAACTTGAGATTATATTGAACGAGCAGAACCAAGAAGAGAAGACATCAGCAGGCGTTCTCCTGCCGGACAAGTATGAGATATCCATAGACAAAGAATTAGCGGACCAGGACCTAGACATAAAACTTGACAGCATCGAGCAGGCAGGCATGGGACAACAACTTACTGATGCCAACTCTGCCGACTCTCCACCTGTACAGGTGCTAAAATTCAACAGTGGTCAGGCCATATCAATGATACTGGAAAATATAATGAAGTTACACCCAAACCATAACGACATCAATTTTAAGGCATGGAAGACTAAGGTTGGAACAACGCTGAGGCAAACACAGAAAAAATCAGGAACAACAGGTGTGTATGATAGTACAGCAAACGAAAAAGAGAATCCAGACATGTACTTCAAGTACTTCATGATCAGGACGCAGGTGATCCCAGAGGAAAGATTTGATTTCAACAGAAAGAAAAATCAGAAGACTATAAAATTTGTCATATCGCCCTACAAGATACATGCCTATTCACTGAATATACCTGGAGTCAGTACAGGACAGAATTTCAAGAATTTCGTGTACAAGACCTACAACTACATGTTCACGGGTGAGAACATAGACATACTTGATCTTGCGATAGATTACAAGTACTCCTACTTCCAGACCAAGCTGAAGGACGTTGACTCATCCAACGACAGGTCCATTAGAGTTGAAAAAAGCGAAAGTGAGAAGTTTGATGAACCTGATGTGGATGTGGAGGACCAATCGTTCCTGCATTCATTCGAGCCAGGACTGAGTAAATCAGATTCACCAGGAGTAACAGGACCAACTTTCAGAAAGGTTGATCAGTTGGTGGACTATTTGTCACACCCCCAGGCAGACATGGTCAACATCAAGATGGAGATCTTGGGAGACCCGGCATGGTTGGGACAGTCGCAGTTCATACCAGCACAGCCCGAAGATATGGGTAACGGGATAAGCCAGGACAAGGACATAGGTTTCTGGAGGGGCAACTTAGAGTCCATATGGAATTCAAAACTTAGATGTTTCAACTCAGATCTAGCAGAACCTATAATAATGTTGAAATTCAAGATGCCAACAGACGTGGACACCCAGCGTGGCGTGTATGAGATGGCTTCAAATGAGCAGTCCATGTTCACTGGACTGTACAAGGTAAATCAGGTGGACCACACCATGTCCGGCGGCAAATACACCAACAGGTTGCACATGACAAGGTTCTCCAACCAGGGAGTACACTTATCCAACCCTATAACAAAGTATGTGGTCACCGGATACAAAGATAAACAGTCTGTAATAGCCACGCAGAAAGAGTACAATTCATACCTAGAATCTGAGGGCGGCGCAATCTCAGAAGTAATTAACATAGGAAGAAAGATTAAGGATCTCTACACAGAGGCCAAGAACATATTTAAAGGAAGGTTAGGCTAATGAGTTTACACAACTATTTGAAAGGTGACGCATCAACTGCCAAGGCACCAGGTAAGGATCAGAGTTGGGCATTATCACACCCAGGCCCTTACATAGGCACAGTGAAGGGAAACAAGGATCCCACCAGGATGGGTAGGTTGAATGTACTGATACCGTCACTGGCACAAACGGACAACGGTACGGAAGACCAACTGATCTCTTGCGAATACCTTTCTCCTTTCTACGGAGCCAAAGGAATAAGACACAACATTCCGGGATCAACAGAATACGAACACAGCCAACACTCTTATGGCTTCTGGGCAGTACCACCTGACCTTGAAACGAAAGTATTGGTCATATTTGCAGAAGGAAAGATGAATCAGGCTTTCTGGATAGGGTGTGTACAAGATCCTTTTACTAACCACATGACCCCGGGCATAGCATCCAGTACCAACACACACGACAGTGGAGATGGAACATTCGAAGGTGCAGACGCAGGATTCCAGGAAGATAAAAAATCAACATACGGATCGGACAATGTTCCTGCAGGAGAACTGAACAGGATGTCAGAACGTGCCTTGCTAAACAACAATTATGAATCCCATCCAAAACCCATACACCCTTTCGCTGACATACTTGTAAAACAAGGTTTGGGTGCAGATGACATCAGGGGTAACACTTCAAGTTCGGCACGTAGAGAATCTCCAAGCCAAGTTTTCGGGATAAGCACACCAGGTCGTAAAGACACAGGAACAACTAAAGAACAAGTAGGTGCAAAGGATTCAGGAGCAACAGATTATGTAGCGAGGACACCAGGACACACGTTCACCATGGACGATGGTGCGGTAGATGGAACGAACCAATTGACGAGATTGAGGACGGCCTCCGGGCACCAGTTGCTGATGCATGACACGGACGGCATAGTTTACATTGCCAATGGTTCGGGTAACGCATGGATAGAGATGAACCGAGATGGCAAGATAGATCTTTACTCAGGAGTGGGTGGGATAAACATCAGGACACAGGGTGACTTCAACCTACACAGTGATGCCAACATAAACATGCACGCCGCGGGATCCATAAGGATGGGTGCGGAGACGGACATGGTACAGTCGGCCTCGGCCATGTTCAACCTCGGAGACAAGGGAATATTTAACGCCTCACATGCAGGATCCATAAGGGACTATGCAAGGGATGGCTTATCATCATTCACAGAAGGTGTGCAACTGCATGGAGCCGGTGGAGCAATACACCTGGCAGGATCGCAGGTACACATGAACTCAACAAGTGCGAGCTCATCATGGGGACCAACATGGCTGACCACAGACAAGGTGGGAATGACGCCCAGGGAAGAGGGTGACGTGGAACTGGCCAACAAAGGCGTAAAACCACTGCAATCTTTCACTAAGAAAACAAAGACCACAGTACACAGGTTCGTCACACACGAACCAATGCCAAGATTCAAAGCATTCACTTCGGAAGGACACCTACCAAGCTCGGATCCACTGGGCGATCGTCTGGACACAATACAGTGGAGTAAACGTGCCAACACACCAGGCACGGTGGAGTACATGGAACAGAAAAACAGGATATCGGCCATAGAGAGCATCAGGCTTGGTCAGTTCCAGGCAGACTCGGAGAGATATCTCAAAGAGAAGATGGGCAATTCCACAAATGCTATCAAGGCACGAGAGTTTGTGACAGAATTTGGAAACAACTATGACAAGACATTCAACGTGATAAACCAGGCCAAGGGCACGTTCAAAGATGTAGAAAGCATATCCAACAAGTTGAAAAATTTCAACGTCAACGACACAATAGCCAGTGTCAAATCCAATGTAACGACACAGCTGACCAACCAGGTGATAGAAAGCATATCCGGATCTGGTGCGGTGCAGTTGTTCAAGGACAACGTGTTCGTCAACAATGCCGGGAAGTTGTTCTCACTGGGGAGCAGTAAAGCAGGAAACGTTTTAGATGAATTTGGGACAAGTGGAAACGTATATGGCACAGGTCTAAATGACGTGTTGAAAAATGTACAGGGCATAACAGGAAACCTAAACATTGGAAACATTGGATCAGTGGCAAACGACATAAGCACGGTCACAAACGTGTACAAGAATGTCTTGGCAGGTAACATCACAAACGTGTTATCGTCATCTAGCATAGCAAGTACGGCATCAAAATTCTTCAAACACAGCGGTTATGGTCCCAGCTTCCAGGCGTCGGGATTCTCCACGTTGATGAAGTCAGTCGGGGGCATCTCTCTTGGTGGAACAGGAGCCTTCGCATCATTAGGTTCGTTGGGAAGTTCCATAGCCAGCAGTGGAATTGGAACGGCAGTAAGTACCTTCTTTAAAGGATTTAGTGATGTGAGACTCAAGGAAGACATCAAGTTAATTGGCAAGTCACCCTCGGGCATCAACATATATTCGTTTAAATACAAACATACTGATGGGACATACGAGGGCGTGATGGCACAGGAAGTTCCATGGGCGAGAGAAATGACAGACACAGGATTCTACATGGTAGATTACAGCAAGGTGGATGTTGAATTTAGGAGATTGAACTAATGGCATACGGTGGCAGTAGCGGTGGCGGAAGTGGCTCAGGCAACTCGATAACCTTCAAGGGGTTCAGTTCCAGGGCGGACAAGAAGAACTTCAAGCTGTACGACTTTGAAGTGGCCAAACAGGATCTAATCAACAGGTTGAGCATACGTAAGGGCGAGAGGGTGGAGAATCCAGAATTTGGCACTATAATATACGATGCACTGTTCGAACCGTTCACAGATGCACTCAAAGATGCCATTGTCGAGGACATCACAGCCAATCTAAACGCAGATCCACGTATCTCCACAGAGGAAATAGTGGTATCTGAAGTGGATCACGGCATAGCCATACAGGCAACTATCACGTATGTTCCCTTGAACATAACTGAAAAATTACAATTCAACTTTGATGAGAACTCACTGTTGCGCCTATCTTAAAGTACGCACATTTCCTAACACATAAATATCGTTGTTAACACATTGATACATTATGGCCACAACAGACAGACAAAACAGATTACTAGTTGCCGAAGATTGGAGGAAGATCTACCAGTCATTCCAGCAGGCAGATTTCAAGAGTTACGACTTCGAGACACTTCGAAGGACCATGGTGGCATACCTACGTGAGAACTACCCAGATGATTTCAACGACTTCGTGGAAAGTTCTGAATATGTTGCACTTATAGATTTGATCGCTTATGTGGCTCAGGCACTTTCATTCAGAGTAGATTTAAACGCTAGGGAAAATTTCCTTGAAACAGCCGAGAGAAGAAATTCGGTGTTGAGGTTGGCAAGACTGATCAACTACAATGCAAAGAGAAATCTACCAGCAACAGGACTTCTAAAAATCGATTCTATATCTACAACACAGGACGTTGCAGATTCAACAGGAACCAATCTTGCTAACTCCACAGTGATCTGGAATGATAGTGCAAACTCAAATTACAGAGAACAGTTCACATCAATACTGAACGCGGCCAACCAGACAGGACAACTATTCGGCAGTCCCAGGGAGTCAGGAGCGATAGGCGGTATATCAACAGAGGTGTACACATTAAGTTCCAACCAGACTGACCTACCAATATTCAACTTTACAAAAAGTGTGGGAGGAACCTCTAGGCAATTTGAAGTAGTACCAAGTTCGATAAACAATTCGGAATCGATATATGAAGCAGATCCTGTAGTAGGATCTGGGTTAACATACACATACAGATCAGATGGATCCGGTGACAGTTCTAACAACACAGGATTCTTCTTCCTTTTCAAACAAGGAAGTTTACAAAGCATAGACTTTAGTGTAGCAACATCCGTAACGAACTACGTGTACTCGTTAGCGGCAACAGACATCAACGATACTGATGTGTGGTTGTACCAGTTGGACCAGTTTGGACAGCTATCAAAAAAATGGACTATGGTACCATCACTGGCAGGAAACAATGCAATATACAACTCACTGTCAAAAGCAGAGAGAGACACTTACAATGTTGTGACTAAAAACAACGATTCTGTTGACCTTGTGTTTGGAGACGGCAATTTTTCAAATATTCCATTAGGTTCGTTCAGAGCATATCACAGGACTAGTGACAATGCCAAGTTCGCTATACAACCAGCTGACATGCAGAATGTACAAGTCACAATACCATACACGGACAGCAATGGTGCACAACAGACACTGACAATAACAATGGGTTTGAAATCATCTGTGTACAACAGTGCCGCGACAGAATCAAACGCTTCGATCAAGGAAAAGGCCGCACAGGTTTATTATTCACAGAACAGAATGATCACTGCCGAGGACTACCAGGTCGTGCCACTTTCAGCATCACAGGAAATAGTCAAAGTACGATCAGTGAACAGATCAGCATCAGGCATATCAAGGGCCAAGGAAGTGCTAGATCCGACAGGTGCATACTCAAACGTGAACGTGTTCGCGGAAGACGGAATTTTATACAGAGATGAAAGTATACAGCAGTTCACATTCGCATTCAACAACAGGAGTGAGATACAGTCAACTATAGACACATCGGTCGAAGCAAAATTAAAACAAGCATATGCTAGGCAGTTCTACTACCTGAAGTACGCTACCAAGGACCTGAGCAGTCTTAGTGCAACTTGGAATTCTACAACAACAGGAACAAACACCAACACGGGTTACTTCACGTCAGGAGGTGCACTGGTTGTTGGAGATTCCGCAACATCAAATTTGAAATATGCAAAAGTAGGTGCACTGATTAAATTCACATCACCCGACACCAGAGAATTTTTAAACGACAAGTTAGTAACAGCAGGTACAGATAACGCAGAGGACAGGGCATGGGCCAAGATAGGTGCAGTTGTTTTAGATGGAGCCAATGGGGGTGTAGGAAATCTTGAAGATGGCACAGGACCAATAACGATCAACGACATAATACCAGATGGATCTGTGATAAATGCAGTGATACCAGCTTTCACAACATCATTCTCAGCAACTTTGGAAGCAGACATGGTTAACAGGATAGAGGCATTTGAAGAATTTGGATTGAGGTATGACCAAGATTCGCAGGAATTTAAAGTTGTCACATCAACAAATTTAAGCACGAACGATATTTTTGCCACTGCAGGTGCAGGAAGTACAACAGGCACAAATCTAGATGCCAGTTGGTTTTTCAAGTTCACTAATGATGGGAACACATATACGGTACAGTACAGGAAATTAGATTACATATTTGAATCAGAGTCACAGAACAAATTTCATTATGATGTACAAGAAAAAATTTACGACTACAAGACAGGAAAAAGTGTTAAGGACACTGTGAAGATCCTAAAGATAAACTCTATCGTTTCAACAGGCAAAAGCATAGGTTATCCAATCACATGGCAGGTTGTGGACACAGTGACGGAAGCAGATGGCTTCCAGGACAACAGGAAGATCAAGGTCGGCTTCTTTGACGACGACGACGACGGAGTTGTTGACAATCCGGAAATATTTGACATAGTGGTAGAACCGGACACTTCAGTTTCTACTAAATTTGTGTTCTTTGAAAAGTACATTTCTTACGATACCATAGAGAGATACAGATTCTATGCCGCAACAAATTTCATTGTGACCGAGAACGAAACAGATATAAACGTAAACAGCACTGCGTACACAGACGGCCAGTTGTTTTATTTCTATGACAGTGCAGAGGACGTGATCAAGAAATACAGCACAACCACGAACACACTGACAACAAACACAGATTACATAGTGAGGAGAGGCCGTAGTTCTATCAGCTTCCAGTACAGACACAACGCTGGACAGGAAACAAGGATAGATCCAAGTGTGTCAAACATCGTTGACATATACATGTTGGAAAGAACATACGATAACTTATTTAGAATATGGTTACAAGATAGCGGAGTCAAACCAGCCGCTTCAACTTCAGACCAGATGAGGATATCTTACTCGGGTACATTAAACCCATTGAAATCATTATCGGACCAGATAGTTTATCACCCAGTGAAATACAAGATACTTTTTGGTTCAAACGCAGACGAAGAACTACAAGCAACATTCAAAGTAGTCAAGAACACAAAAACAAACGTCACGGACGCAGTGATCAAGACAAGAGTGATTGCCGCAATCAACGAATTCTTTGCACTAGACAACTGGGATTTTGGAGATGCATTTTACTTCACAGAATTAGCCGCTTATGTACACAACCAACTTGCTCCAGACTTACTGACAGCGGTTATTGTGCCAAACCAAGCAGGACAGACATTTGGGTCTCTGTTCCAGATCAATTCCGCGGCAGATGAAATTTTTATCAGTGGGGCCACCGTTGATGATGTTTCGATTATTACAGCACTAGGAGCCAATCAGTTAGCATCCTCCGGTTCAGTGGTAACGTCTACATCAACTGCCACAACCAACACCACAACAGGATCAGCAGTGTCAGGCTCTACTACAACAGGATCGGGATCAAGTTCAAGTTCCGGCAGTAGTGGATCAGGATACTAATGGCCGACAATCCAACAAACGCATTAACCAATAACGAAGTTGTCAAGCAAGGCAACAACGAATACAGAAGGACTGTACAGCACCTACCTGCGTTCTACAGGACAGACACCAACCAGAGATTCCTGTCAAGCACACTGGATCCTTTGGTACAGAAAGGTGCACTGGAGAGACTGGACGGTCACATAGGTAGGAAGGATGCTTACACTAGATCAGTAACAGACACATATCTCACAGCTACTAGCAGAGATAGGATGGCATACCAACTAGAACCTGCGGTGACATACACGGACAGAGATACAACTTCAATAAATCCTGAGGATCAGGTCAAGTTCACAGGAACATATGATGACTACATAAACCAGATCAAGTACTTTGGCGGCAAGGTGGACAACCATGACAGGCTGAACAAGGAGACTGTATATGCTTGGAACCCAGCGATAGACTACGACAAGCTGATCAATTACAGAGAATACTTTTGGTTGCCAACTGGCCCAGACGCACTAGATATAAATTCGGTAGGTCCATCAGTAGTGGCAGAATATGACGTGGTCAATCTTGCCAAGGGTGCATACAATTTCGGTCACAGACCGGGAGAAAATAATCCCATAGTAAAACTTTACAGGGGAAACACATACAAATTCAAAGTCAATGCAAAGGGACATCCTTTCTGGATCATGACAGAACCGTACAAGAGCATGGTGGCGGAAGATGGTTCAACGTCAACAGTACACTCGACTGGCGTGACCAACAACGGTGTCGCCAACGGCACGGTGACATTCACAGTTCCGCTTACAGGCGGTCCTGACACACTGTACTATCAGTGTGGTAACCATAATGCCATGTATGGTATATTACAGATCAGAGCCATAAACACATTGGCGAAAATTGATCCTGAGGATGACATCATAGGTGTTAAGAATTACAGTTTGAGAACATTAAATTTATCCAATGGTATGAAAGTAAAGTTCACAGCAGATCAGCTGGATGCTAACTCCACATACCGTGACAAGGAATACTACGTGGAGGGTGTTGGCGAATCGATAACACTGACCGATGTTGACGCTCTAATAACACCGGCAAGTTATGCCACAGAAAGCACAATACTTTACGATGCGGTTGGGTATGACTCGAGACCCTATGCCAAGGCATTCTTTAGACCTGAAGACAAGGATTACATAACAATAAAAAGAGATTCACGAGATCAGAATGCATGGTCAAGATACAACAGATGGTTCCATAAATCGGTCATAGAAGAAACAGCCAGAATAAACGGATACACACCGACTCTGGACGAAACAGACAGGGCAAAGAGACCAGTTATAGAATTTGATTCGGGACTTGCACTTTACAATCACGGAACTGTGGCTAAGAATTCAGTAACGCTGTATGACACTGTGACCACGGATGCCTTCAGTGATGTGGTACTTCAGACAGGTTACATAGTTGATGGTGTTTCGTTGACAGAAGGAATGAGGGTAATATTCTCGGCAGACACTGATCCCATAGTCAAGAACAAGGTATACAAGGTCAGCTTCGCGACAGCAGGAGACAGCACACAGGTGATTTCACTCACTGCAGAAGCGGACGCAACCCCGGCAAGCAACGAGAGTGTGTTCGTAGAATTTGGAACAGCGAACCAAGGCAAGACTTTTTATTATGACCTTGCAACAACCACTTGGAAAGAGTCACAGCAGAAGACAGGAGTAAACCAACAGCCATTGTTTGGCATGTGGGATGACACACACACCAGCTTTGCTGATACAACAACATATCCCAACTCGTCATTTGTGGGGGCCAAGGTTTTTGAATTTGCAACATCAGACACAGCAACGAAAGACACAGTGCTGGGTATAAAAGTAAAATACAATACCATAAACAACGTTGGAGACATTGTATTTGATTCGGACCATACATCAGGAACGTTCACATACAAATCTGGTACAACTACTGTGACAAAGAAACTAGCCACAGGACATCTTCACTACACCACAGGCACGGAAACACACAACTCCAGAGGTGCTTGGATCAAGAGAACAAACGATAGCAAACAGAGAGTGATCCGGACTTACATAGTTGGCGACACGGAGAAAAAGTTGTTCCCTATAGACTTTTACAAGAACTCCGCCGCACTGACAGACCTGGAAGTATCAGTGTCGGTAAATGGTGCAAGGAAAACAATAGCAACGGACTACACACTTGTTGATGGAACAGCAAATACATATGTGAAGTTTATTAAGGAATTAACAGTTGACGACCAAATTAGGATTGCTGGTTACAGCAGTGCTGACAAGTTAGCCGACAAAGGAATTTACGAAATACCAGACAATTTATCCACAAACAGTTTGAACAGTCAGTTAGGTACATTCACATATGGACAAATACTAGGACATGTGAGAGACATGTTTGACAAGGACCAGGACGTAAATGGAGCAATACCGGGAACGTCAAATCTTAGAGACAAGCCAGATGCTAGACTGACGGGCGGTAGCATACAACAACACCAAGCACCACTAGTTCCGGCAGTATTTGGACTGATAGACCAGGAAGCCAATTCTATATCGGCGATCGAACATGCCAGCCAGGAATACGAGAAATGGTACAACTCTTTTCTAACACACGCAATAGGCACAGCATATGAAGGGGTTGCCACAGACAGAGTAGACGAGATCATATCAGCAATAACACCTGGTAGAGGTAGTACTTTCCCATTCTACTACGAGGACATGATAGGTTGGGGAGAAAACGTTAGTACGAGAACATACACAGTACTTGGGGAGTCACAGACAGACTATGCACTAGACTCACAACACAGTATAACAGAATTGAGTAACAGAGCAGTATACGTATACCTAAATGACGTGCAATTAATTTTAGGAACGGACTACACTTTCAGTACAACAGACGACAGCTTGACAATATCGGCCACACTTGCGGAAGGTGACGTTATAAAGATCAAAGATTACGCAGACACAACAGGCAGTTACATGCCACCGTCTCCGACCAAACTTGGAATGTATCCAAAATTCAAACCAGAATCTTTCTTAGATACCACGTACATCGTTGACACGACAGTCATCAGGAGACACGACGGATCTATCATAAAAGCATTTGGAGATGAAAGAGATGATTTAATAATTGAATTGGAGAAAAGGATCTATAATAATATCAAGACAGCATATGATCCTACACTGATTGAAATCAACGACGTTAGGCCCAGTGCATTTATTTCAACAGAATACACACTGCAAGAAGTTAATGATGTCATGGCAACAGATTTCTACACATGGTCGGGCAGGAACAATGTGCAGTACATCAACAACACAAGTTTCGTGGAAGGATCACCTTTCACCTACAACTATGCTAGAAGCACAGACAGATTAAACGTCCAAACTCTACCAGGACACTGGAGAGGGATATACAACTATTTCTATGACACAGATGCTCCGCATGTGAGACCATGGGAGATGTTAGGACATTCAGAGAAACCAACGGACTGGGAAACACTTTACGGCCCAGCACCGTACACATCGGCCAATGATCCTTTATGGACAGCCATTGCTACAGAATCGGGCAGGTACGGAAAGCCAGAGATCAAAAGCTATCTACCAGTTGATGCATCAGGTAACCTATTGGATCCACTTGCGGCAGGACTTGTAGACAATTTTGACATACCGGGCAGGCAGGCTTCTTGGAAATTTGGAGACTGGGGTCCAGCAGAAACATCATGGAGGAAGTCGAGTGCTTTCCCTTTCACAACAATGAAGACACTTGCACTTACAAGACCGGCCAAATTTCATTCATGCCTACTTGATACAGCTAGATTAACAACCAACGTTGGTGGAAATGAAATATACAAGGACACAGGAATAAGAGCAGAGCTGTCAACAATGAAGTATCATTTGGAAACTGTGACCGACAACACCACTGGAGTGACAACGAGATACCAGACAGCAGGATATCAACCATTTGTGGTCAACTATCTGATATCACGTAATTTAGATACATCTGTGTTCTATTACAACAAGATGAAAAAATTATCTGTGCAGTTAGCATACAAACTAGGTGGATTCACGGACAAGGACAACTTAAAAGTGTTAACAGATTCAGTATCTCCAGGTTCAACATCGGGCAGTAAGTTCATACCTGACGAGAACTACAAGATATTATTCAGGACGTCGAACCCTGTAGAAAGCTTCAACTACTCAGGGGTGTTGATAGAGAAGAACACAGACACAAGCACTGACGGATCCACGATTTTAGGTGGCTACAAGGTACTAGGATACTCAACAACAAAACCGTATTTCAAATTCAACTATCCTGTTAAGACAACTACACATTTGGCAGTCTCGGTAGAGGGAGCAACACCGGTCAAAAGATTTAATGCCTTCCAAGAAACTACACAGACTATACCTTATGGATATGTGTTTAACACAATACAGGATGTTACAGATTTCCTTTTTGGATATGGACATTGGCTAGAAGACCAAGGATTCAAATTTAATAAATTTTCAACTGAATTGAAAGAGACACTTAACTGGGCGAATGCAGTCAGGGAGTTCCTGTTCTGGACTACACAGGAATGGGCACCGGGAAGTGCAGTCACAGTTTCACCGGCCGCTGACGGTTTTGAACTAGACACAAACAACTCGATTGTTGGCAAGTTGAGAAACCTATCTGGAGACTACTCGTTACTGGACGCAGGCGGAAGGAAGATAGACATTGGAGAGATCTCAACGAAACGTATCGGCAAGACATTTGAATTGGGAATCAAGTCAGACAGCATAGGATTGTACAATGTGGCACTCAACACAGTACAGAAAGAACACATACTGTTGTTTGACAACAGCACAGTGTTCGCAGATATCATATACGACCAAGCAACAGGATTCAGACAGCAGAGGCTTAAACTTGTTGGATGGAAGACAGCAGGCTGGAACGGTGACTACTATGCACCGGGTTTCATGTTTGATGCCGCACAGGTCTTTTACTGGACAGCGAACACAGATTATAGCATAGGCGACACAGTTGAGTACCAGGGAAAATTCTATGTTGCAAAAGTGAACCACAACTCGACATCAGTGTTTAACAACACAAACTGGAGACTTAAAGCAAACAAACCAGCACCGCAGTTGATTCCAAATTTTGACTACAAAATTTCACAGTTCAATGATTTCTATAATTTGGAATCAAACAACTTTGATGATTCACAACAACAACTGGCACAGAGATTGATAGGATACCAGTCAAGGGATTATCTAGAGAACCTATTCGTTAATGATGTTTCACAGTACAAGTTCTACCAAGGATACATCAGAGAGAAAGGCACACAGAATGCCATTGATAAAATTTTAAAAGCCCAGTACGAGGGAGAAGACATCAATTTGGAACTGTATCCAGAATGGATGATCAGGACAGGAAGATTTGGAAACACGGATTCCGTGGAGAACATACAGATTACATTGAAAGATGATGAAACAAAAGCAGATCCACAGAGTATAGAACTGTTTGACACAACAAACGAAACTAGGGAGTATCAGAGATCACTCTATGTTGGCAAGGATTCGATGTATTACAAACCGGTCGAGTACACGGCCGAAACAACATTTAGCAGACTGGACTACACAAAGGAAGGGGTGAACAGAGATCATGCACAGGTCTACAAGACAGCAGGGTATCCGCAGTTAAACCAAGTACAGCACACTGCCTTTGACATAACTGATCTTTCTAACCTAGACATGAATGCCATAACGGCAAATGATCTTGTGTGGGTGGCGAACAAATCCAACAAAGACTGGGACGTGTTCAGGATCACTAGTGCCAAACTCAAGATAGCACAACTAAGGTCGATCAACAATGCCACACAGTTGGAACTGACATTCACAAGCTCACATACATTAACAGGAAGTTCACCAACAAAACTTGCTGACTACTTTGGAATATCAAACAGTGAGGAACCAACACTGAACGGTGTTCATCAGGTACTCAGTGTTCAAGATCACAAGACTGTGATAATAGATTACAATGGAAACACAGCATTCATACCAACGCTGGAAGATGGATCAACAGCAGACAGCTACGGAAATGTTTACAAGTTTGTGTCAGTGAGATTATCTTCAATGAACAACGTAAATGATCTAATCAACTTTGATGACTACAATGACAAGGATGATGCGATTGAAAAACCCGGCGACAAGGTCTACGCTGATGCAGACAGCTCGGGACTGTGGCAGGTTTACGAGAAGCAAGACCCATACACATCAAAAGTACTATTGGCATCGGATATTGACACAGATGAGCAACAATTTGGATCGCAGATAGTAGCAAGGAACGACGGACGGACACTTGTTGTTGGCGCTCCGGGCAAAGCACAAGGTGAAGTACACTTCTTGTTTAGAAGAGAAGCAACGGCAGGCACAGCATTTGAATCACAGAACACGGTGACCATGACAGAGAATGATGATAATACCAGCAGATTAGGATTCTCACTGTCAATGAGCACAGACGAGAACTTCGTTGTAGCAGGTGCACCTTTCACGAACACAATAAGTTCGGATGGTAGCACGAGATACACAGACAACGGTCTAATAAAAATTTACATTTGGGATCCAAGTGCATTCAAGTATTCGATACTGAACACAATAACTGCACCGGAAGATGGTTCAACAACAGATTCTAGCCAAGCTCAAAGGTTTGGACAATCTCACAAGAT
>ENA-ORXF01001258-ORXF01001258.1-marine-metagenome-genome-assembly--contig:-NODE-1258-length-16639-cov-16.544922_pt1 | contig 16639 bp, 32 predicted proteins | sample MGYA00237864_ERZ511476 | MGnify/ENA primary metagenome ERZ511476 (study PRJEB26306, sample SAMN06343908) | marine metagenome | isolation source: coastal waters | place: Atlantic Ocean: West Antarctic... | reverse complement strand
TATGAGAGCAGAACAAATTATAGGATTAAATTAAAAAAAAAAAAAATATGTCAAATTTAACAGAAGTACTACAATTTATCTCTCAATGTAATGAGAGCGAAAGAGATCAAGTAATTAAAGCACTAAATACCCAACGTAGAGTATCTAATGACACAGCAACTAGCAAATTATATCTTGGTGCACGTGTGAGTTTTACAAGCAGAAAAGGTAGAGGCTTAATAGAAGGCACAGTTACAAAAATCAATAGAAAAACAGTAAAATTAGATTGTGGAGATCAAGGTAGGTGGAGCGTGTCCCCAACATTTTTAACCCTAATAAAGTAAGTTGAAGGTAATGCGTAAAAAACTTGGAGAAGCCAAGTAGTCTTCGTATATTGACGTATAATATAAATAAATAAATAGAAAAACTATGGCAGAAGAATTAAACAATGAATTTGACATTCAAGTAAGAGTGCAAAAAGCGTTTGTAGAAGCAACCGCAAAAAAAGTAGAAAATCATCAAGGATTAAATGATGGTGAAATTAAACATTTATGTCCTGTGGCATTTAAGTCTACAATGACAAACAGTGAAATACAAAAATTAGGTTTATCAAAACATTATTCATTTGTACCTACAATGAATGTAGTAAATGATTTACGTACTTTAGGTTATGAAGTTACAGATGCAGTTCAAGTTAAAGCTAGAAAAAAATCAACTAATGGTTATCAAAAGCATATGATTACACTTGAACACCCAGATTACAAAATCGATCAGGTTAAAGAAGTTGAACTAGCAGATGGTACTACAGAAACACAAATACTACCACCTACTGAATACCCACAAATACTATTAACTAATAGTCATGATGGAGGTAATGCATTTTCGTTATCAGCAGGTATATTTAGACTAATATGTTCTAACGGATTAGTAATTAAAACAGAAGATTATGGTACAGCTAGATTGGTACACAAAGGTTATTCATTTGAAGCAGTACAGAAGTTAGTTAAGGAATTTGAAGAAACAATGGGTGAAGTGCTTACTAAAATTACAGCAATGAAGAAAGTTCAGTTAACAAAAGCACAACAAATTGAATTTGCTAAACAAGCAGCATTGTTAAGATTTACAGCTAAATCATACAATGAAGATAACATTGCTGATGTTGTTGACATAGATGATTTATTAAATGTAGATAGAAAAGAAGATGCAGGTAATGGTTTGTATGAAGTATTCAATCGTGTACAGGAAAGTTTAGTACAAGGTAAATACTTATATGCATCAAGTGGTAAAGTAAAAGATGCTGACACTAAAACTAGAAAAGCTAGACCAATTAAGAATTTCAAACAAAGTATTAGTGTAAATAAAAAGTTAAGTGAATTAGCATTTGAATTAGTTTAAAAATGAAAATTATGAAAAAGATATTAGTAATCGCAGCGCTAGGTTTATTCCTAGCAAGCTGCGGTTCAACTTACTACCATGTAGGAACAGGACAGAAAATGAATAAAAAATGTGGACAAAAATAAATCAATATGACAAAAACAGTAGACAATTACAGTGCATTCAATAAGGTAAACCTTAGTAATGCTAGAAGCGAAAATGAATCTTTTGAAGATTACAAAAAACGCCAAAAACAAAATAGTGAAATACTTAAAGTGTATAAAACAGCAGGTAGAGATAATTTTAAACAAATGTTTCCTAATGGTATTATTGAGGCAATAAAAAATGCAGATGAAAAAGCAGAAAAAGCAAATGCAGAAACACTTGGAGAAGCAAAATAGAGTTCGTATATTCACACATAATAAAAACGGATAAGAACTTAATAAAATCAATATGACAAGAAATGAACAACAATTATATTCTGATGTTACAAGCATTAGAGAATCATTACAGAAAATAGCAAACGCATTAGAAACTAATGTACCAACAACACCAAAACCTAAAGATATACCTGGATTTGAAGGCACATTAGATGCCTTAGATGTATTATGTGATATTAAAACAATTACAGATGATTATGCACTTCACAATAATCTTGGAATTAGTAATAAAGAATTACATGAATTAAAGTTACACACAGATGAAGGTGAGTCTTGTGGTGATGATCATGTACACAACGATTACTTAAATGATTTAGTAACAGATATGTCAAAAGAACAATATGTTAAATTCTTCCTTGACATGGATTTTGGTTTTGCATTAAGTGATGCAAATGCATTAACTCAACACATTTATATTTTAGAATATGAAGAATGTTTAGATGCAATTAAAAGTGCACTACACATTACAGGCGAAACTGATATTGAAGAAAAAATCGGAAAAGAATTAGGAATTAAAGTTGATCCTTACACTTATGAAACTGATTTACAAGGAATTAGAAAAGATGATGATCATGACATAAGATCAGCTGCACACTCTTATGAAGCCGCTTTAGATGAAGATTTGCATACTAAAAAAGATTGTATCATGGATTATGTTACAAATGAATTTGGAATTTTAGGTGCTAGATATACAGATATAATTAAGTTTGCTTATTACCTTGGTGAACCAAATGCACCAAAATATGATAATGCAAACAGAGGGTATTACAGTTGTGCATTTAATACTAGATTTGGTGGTCATTTAATACAAGGTGGTAAAGATCAATTAGTAAAAGGAATTAACAATGAAGGTAAAGAAAAATACTTTGCATTAAGTTTTGTAGATCAAGCAACTGATTACTACAAAAGAATAGCATAACATTTGGTTTTGTTAGCTGCAAGCGCTCGTTTCGAAAGAAACGAGCTTGTGGCAACGAAAACCAAATAGTAATAAAAATAAAATAACATGGCAACAAGATCAGTAATAGCAAAGTTAGATGATAAAGGAGTAAAAGCAATTTATTGTCACAGTGATGGTTACTTAAGTAACAATGGTAAAATATTAGACCAACATTACACCGATTGTAGTAAATTAAATGAATTACTAGCAGACGGAGATATAAGTAGTTTAAAAGATACTATTAAAGATACTATTTTCTACAATAGAGATAAAGGCGAAAAAACATTAACAGCAATACTTAAAGATGAAACTGAATTACTAGAACATGCATTTGAGTATTGTGATGCAGAGTATGTTTATATGTTTGCTTATGGTTCATGGTATGTTTATGATAATGCAAATGGAATAGGCAATTGTAGTTATCAATTCATAGAATTAGAAGAAGCATTGTATGTACCTTTATAATGAATAGAGACAATTTTTACATATCAATACTGTGTATACCTTTATTACTTGTAATGGGGGTTTGCGCAGGTTGTATAGTATTACTTTTATTAGGTTAATAAGGTAATTGCAAAATAACTTGGAGAAGCCAAAAATCTTTCGTATATTCACACATAATAAAAAAGCGTAAAAACTAAAAAAAATCAAATGTCAAAGAAAATTAGAGTAAACCAATCAAACAGTAAATTATTAGCAGGTATACTATACATAACTGAATTAAAAGCAGTGTTAATTAGTAAAAGTAAAGTATTAGCAGAGTTAATAGAATATGATAACAACTTAGTATATCCAGGTATTGGTAAATTAGTACAATACAATGGTGCTTATGTAAGAGTAAATAAAAAATAAAAAATAATATGAAAAAGGAATAACAATATATAACATACAATTACCACTAGCCCGAAAGGGTTTTTAGTGGCGAATAATAAACCAAATAAAAAAATTATGAGTTATAAAGAAAATGAAGTAGTAGCAAAGTTTACAAAAGGTAATAATTTATCTGATTGTGGAAAATACAATGTAAATGATTTACTAGAAATGTTTGATGAAACAGAAATAACAGTAGATGAATTAGGTAATACAGATGGTGTTACAGTCAATGATTGTATTGCAATCAATTCAGTTACTAAAGATTTAGTAGTTACAAGTGAATGTGATGATATGTTTTGTTATTTGAACAAAGATAATAATGAAGTAGAATGTAGTTTAGAATTAGATTATGAATTTGCTAACGAAAGTATATAATTATGAGAAAGGGATTTAGAAAAGCAAAGTTAATAATTGAAAACACAGTGTGTCTAGCATTGATATTTAGTTTTGCATATTGTTTGTTAGTATTAGGTAGCGTTTTAGGATTATAAAAGCGGCTTACTATAACATAACACACAACCACCTACGTATATACGAAATATGCAAACAAACTTGGAGAAGCGAATGTTTCTTCGTATATTCAAGCATAATAAAAAGATAAAACAATATGAAATTGACAACATTTTTAATAGGAGTAGTAGTAAGTTATTTAGCAATTACATTACACATGCAGAATGAAAAATTAGAAGTTATTGAATTAAAGTTTAATGAATTTAAAGAATGCACAGGAAATGATGCTTTAGAATATATAGAAGAAGAATTAAACGATTGTCAACAATCATAAAAAAAGAAACCAATTATGAAAATAAGCATAACACACAAACAACGCATACATGATATGCTATTAACAGACATTCAAAGACGATTGTTTAAGCAATACAATGCTAGAAAGGATGAATTTATAACTGATGAAGATTATGATACACAAAACACACTGTTGTATGATGGTGTTAGTAAGTGTAATACATTAAATGATGTAAATGAATTAGTAATTAGTTACCAAGATCTGTTTGATGAATATGATGATATAGGAGTTTGTACATTAGATGGTACAATGAATTATGTATTTGGATTGTTAAGATAATAATGTAAGTTAATGATTTAATCTGTATAGCATATGCGATTATTTAACACTCTTTTTAATGTGTTATATGCATTGTTATTGTGTAGTTCTTTGATGTATTGTAATCGAGTTATGTAGTATGTGTGTATGTTGAATAACAATATAGTATATGCAAATATGTGTATGTTTTGATATAAAGATATACAATGTTACATAGTGTATATGTAAAATGTAGGTATGTTAGGTAGACTGAATGAGTGTGTCGAACATATACATACATCGCAAGCCACGTTTTTTCTATATAGCCTACATTCTACCTACGAACAGCCTAACATTCATAAACTCTCATACAAAATCAACAATAATGTATAAGTAACTTGGCTGTTGGTTTGAATGTTCGTATGACTGCATCATACAGTCTAAGTAAGACATACACATAAAGACTTGGAGAAGCAAGCTAGCCTTCGTATATTCACGGTATAATAATTAAATAAAACCAATATGAAACTAGCAAACTTTAAGAATGGATATGATGTAACACAAGGTAGTGTGTTAGCATTAAATGAAAAAAATGATTGTGCTGTAAGAGCATTTGCAAATGCATTCAACATCACATATGACACTGCACATGCATTTACTGCAGATAAATTTAAACGTAAAGCCAAGAAAGGTACAAAAGGTATGTTCCCAACATTAAGTCAATTAGGACATGCTACATTTGATCTTTTTCAAGATTCATTATTTCCTGAAACTAGAACATATTCAATACACCCAATTGCTAGAAACAATAAGCGAATTGGAATTGTAAATACTGACTACACACACAAAGTAGTTAATCATACAGTTAAAACATTTTGTGCTAAATTTAACAAAGGTACTTACATATTAACTGTTGCTAAACATGCACTTACAATCAAAGATGGTATTGTAATTGATAATCCAGATATGCAATTTACAGGTTACAGAAGAATTGTAGAATCAGCATGTAAAATAAGTTAAATACTTATGCAAACATGCTTGGAGAAGCAAGGGAAAGTTCGTATATTCACATGTAAATAAGGCGCGAAGCCAAGTCAATAATTAAAATAAAACCAAATGACAAAATTAAACAAAGTAGTATTAAACAATTTACCAAATGTAGGTGTGTTAGTAGTTAAAACAGATAACAGAGTAAACAATACAGGCAGACCTGTAAACAAAAAGTCAGCAAGGCAAGTGCGTTTAAACAAACAAGCATTATATGCTAGCCTGAATGATAAATTCGTTTCAGGTAATGCATTTAAGATAGGCAATGAAACATACACATACAATGCAAGACCAGATGGTGGTTTAGGTAGTATTGGAAGCAAAGTAACAGGTTATGTGTGTAATGTAGAATACATTGGACGTACTAAAGTTAAAGGTTTTACATTTGTATTAGGTAAGCAAGTTAAAATTGAATTGAACCTTAAGACTTTAAACTTTGTAAGTTAATTTTGAATCAAGATTGATTTGAAAGGGGGTTTATAAAGGCCCCTTTTCGAGTCGCTAGCGGTTCGCTAGTGGTACGATCTTGGCCGTCCGCGCCGTAATCGCGTGCGATCGCGCGCCGGGCCGATATGTGCATAAAATTGTGGTGATTCTCAGCTCGACCACGGTCTTTCACCATCGAACATATATACGCATATATCACCGCGCATTATCATGTAATAATCATGTCATATTTAAGTCATTGCTATATCCTCATGTGGTTGTATGTAGACACATATAATTTAATTAAAATACACATGTTTGTATGCAAGAACATATAGCACAAGAAAAAAGGCTCGACATATCGCCATTCATCTACATCCTTATCATAATAGTCGTGTGTGCGTTAGCATTATAATACAGTTATCCAAAAATGCCCATTTACACTCCCATTATACAGAATTAAAAAAAAGATCTGAAAAAAATTTCTGTATCGAGCCTATTCGCATGCGTCACGTGTGTACTATATGTATCATAAATGATTCTTTTTCTTTTCATGTAGAATCATATATACGTAGGTTGGTTGTATGTGTGTAAAAGTGAGTAAAGCTGATTAATTTTTATATTTTATGGGAAAAACCCAAAAAGTCGCAACTCTCCTAGGAGAAAGGCAAAAAATTGAGAAAGAAATTGAAAAAATCCAAAATTCATGCCAACACCCAACGAAATCCATAAAAAATGTGCGAGAACGTTTGGATTCCACAACAATGGTTATTAGATATGTGTGTGATGAATGTTCTTTAATAATAGGTATTCCTAACAATAATGAATTACAAAACTTTTTAAAACAATAACATGGCCGAAAAAGACATACAACTAAAACAAGTCTTAAAAAGATTTCCACCAGGTGATAGATGGACACCTGCTAATGCTGATCAACCTGTGTTTTCTAATTTAACGGAAGGTATAGAATGGGTATTTCAACAAACAAAAGAACATGATTATGTAATAAAAGCCGCAGCTGGTAAAGTTTATATATATCATGAAAATGAAATAGCAGAACCTGAACCAGAACCAATTAAAACATTTAACTTATATGGCGAATATGAATAAAAAACCAGGACAAGGTAAAACACCACAACAATACACAGACAGCACAAGATTTGCATGGTATGGCGTTGTAGGTATGGTAATTTTATTAATTTTAGCATCTTTATTAACAGGATGTACAGGAGTATATTATCTTACGGATGCTGAATACTCAGATGTAAGAGAATCACATGCTTCAGTAACATATCATAATAACTCAATATATTGGGGTTGGAATAGTGGATATTATTACTATTATGGCACACCACATTATTATCCTTGGTATTATTATTACAATACTTGCCCTCCTTCTCATTACACCCACACAACACATGTTGTAATTACAAGACCCGTTAATAGGCCAACACATAGGCCCAATAGACCCAAAGTAAATACACATAGGCCTAATATTAAAGTAAAAACCAACACACACCGCAACACAAACGTTAAAACTAACGTAAATCGCAATAAGGTCAACGTCACTCTAAAAACCAACAGATCTAACAACTCCAACAAAAGATCAACAAATACGCGAAGAAGTCCAAAGTAATTAAAGACTTCCGCAGAAAAACTTGGAGAAGCCAAGTATCTTTCGTATCTTGACGGTATAAATAAAAATAAAAAGATATGTCATACGCAAAATTTAAAGAAGGACAAGTAGTATCATTCCCATCAGCATGTACTGTTGGTAATAAAGCTAGAAAAGGAGGTACAATTACTGGAGTAGAAAAAATGTACGAGTTAAAAGATGAAAACAAAAGATTCTACGCTAATGGTGAATGTAAGGGTGACTTAACTACTATTAAAGAACTATCTAATGGTGAGTTTAAAGGTTACGCATACAAATGTAAAACAATTCAACCTAATGGATTTTCAGCTGAATTTGTTATGGTGGAAGAGTTTAAGCTTAAAGTAGCTACTGAGAAAAAAGTTCTTAACTCATATACAATCTACGCATAATGAAAAAGTTATTATATTTGATGGTTTTAGGAGTAACATTTACTTCTTGCCAAAAAGATGAATTTGAAATTGAAACACCACCAACAAATTATGAATTTGAAATGGTTGGTAGAACCAATCAAGACGTTAATGGTTATTATCGTGTTGCTATTAATCCTATGGAAAATCAACAAACATTACATAGATTTGGTGCTTATGTAACAAATGTTGATAAATGGAATTTACCAACACAAGTAATTTGGAAATGTAATGCGTTTTGGTATACCCCAGATACATTAGGGTACATGTATGTAGAAACCCAATACATAGATAATCCATGGGATTGGAATGAATTCACAATAGCAGGATATGAGGGAATGACAGTACCTATTGTAAATGGTACTAGTCATGCTGATCCCAGTGTTGATTCTGCTTTTTGTATGATGGCTCCTATTGGTGCTATGGTTGGAGATACTGTTACGATTTATGGGCAGGCCTATTTTGAGGAAGGGATGGTTATACTAGAAGATAATATTAACGTAATTTTTGAATAATATGAAAGTAATTTTATGGATGTTAGCTTTTATGGGTTTTATGTATGCTATTTTAGGGTTAAAAAACTCAATAGATCAAGAAGAAGTAAAAACACAAAATACTATAGATAGTTTACAAAATGTAATAGATAGTTTATATCACGAAATAGATACTTTACAGTGGGAAAACCAAATTTGGGATTTTAATTTATCTAATAATACAACTCATCTACTTTCAGCTATGATGTTTGTTGAATCAAGTTACAATGATTCGGCTTATCATAGAGGTGAAGATGCTGTTGGGTGTTTACAGATTAGAAGATGTATGGTAGATGATGTTAATAGAATATTAAAACGACAAAAGTCAGATATAAGGTTTTCATATGATGATAGATGGTTAAGGCAAAGATCTGTAAGAATGTTTGACATATATTGTAAACATTATGGGTTAACCACAGCTGAAGAAATAGCTAGGTGTTGGAATGGGGGCCCCCGAGGAATTAACAACCCAGCAACAGTAAGATATTGGGAAAAAGTAAAAACAAAAATAAACAGTTAATATGAAGTGTATAACAGCAAAAGAAGCGGAACAGTTTGTTCCATTACAAAATGATATGAAGTCTGACTTAGGTGATGCAGCATATTTCACATTCACCCCATCAAAACGAGGAGAAAATTGGGAAGACATAACTTATTATTTACCTAGACGTAAAAGAATGTATGAAGGTCGTAAAGGCGACGGAGATTCATGGGTTTATGTGTTATCTAACGAATCTCAGCCAGGGATGTATAAAATTGGCTACACATCACATGAGGATGTTGATAAACGTGTAAAACAGTTGTCTAGATCTACATCAGTAGCGACTCCTTTTACTTTAGAGTGGGCATTTCGATGTTTTAACGCAGAAAGATTGGAAGGTGAAGTACATAAGAAACTACAGGGTTATAGAATATCAAAAGATCGAGAATTTTTCGCAATATCACTAAACGAGGCAAAAGAAACCGTGGAAGACTTAGGTCAGAAATATGTATAAGCAAAATCATACATCATGGGACATCAAGTATTTATTCGCCACACATACATTTATAAATGTTCAAATAAAAAATGTGAAGGTGAATGGAAGATTAACGAAGCAGCAGAAATAGAAAAATTAAGATGCCCACATTGTGGGGAACATGATAATGTAGAATATGTCATGGAAGACCAAAGAAAAAAATATAATAGAAAATGGGAGTAATATAAAGACTTCCGCAAAATAACTTGGAGGAGCCAAATATCTTTCGTATCTTGACGTCAAATAATAGACTATGAATAATAAATCAGCGTATTGGCTAAGCCACACCCCCACAGAAAAATTCAACTTAATTGAACTAGCTCACACACAAAGAGCGATATCTAATTTTGTAAAAATACTTACAAAGGAAGAAATCCCTGTTGAGTTTTTTGAGCAAAATGATGGTGATTCTATGACAGATGGTAAAAAAATCGCGATATCATCAACGATTAACATGCATAACATTGATAGTGTTGTGGGTTTGGCGATTCATGAAGGTGCGCATTGTAAACACACGGACTTTTTTGTGTTGAAAAAGATATCAAATCGCTTACTTGAAGATAATTTATTGGGGGGACGTAGATGGATTGAGCTTCTTTTAAATTTTATTGAAGATAGAAGGATAGATAATTTAGTTTACCACAATGCTCCTGGCTATCAAGATTATTATAGAGCAATGTATGAAAGATACTATTACAGTAAAACAGTAGATCAAGGACTAACAGGTAAAGAATATAGGGGAGAAAATTGGGAACATTATATGTTTAGAATTATTAATATGTTTAATAAAAATTCAGACCCTACAGCTCTTAAAATGTTACCTCAAGTATATAAAGCAGTTGATTTAAAAAATATTGGTAGATTAACGTCTACTAAACATTCATTAGAACTTGCTATTACAATATATGATTTAATAAACAGATACTTTGCTGCACAACCATCTACCCCCCACCAAATACAGGAAAATAGGAAAGGTGCTAAACATAATAAAACATCAAAAGAAGAAATCAAGAAAGCATTTAATAAACAAGAAAATTTCTTAAAAGGACAAACGTCTAAAACTTCATTAACTAAAAAAGAAACCAAACAAGTTGAAGCGATTGGTAAATCTAACATTAAAATTAATGATGTTAAAGTATTAGACACATCATGTCCTGTACATGTTATTGAAGGTATTACACCTTCTATTATTGAATCAAATTTATATGATGTTTTTAGTATAAATGATCTTAAACAAAGACCACAAGTAGAAAAAGGCATTAATATAGGTAAAAAATTACTACGTAAATTAAGAGTTAGAAATGAACAAATAACATTAGCGTCTAAAAGACTAAAATCAGGTAAAATTGATCCTAGACGAATTTACGCTGCTAATTTTGAAGATGATTTATTTTACAAAATAGACAGATCAAGCTATAAACCTATCAGTTTACACGTTACAATTGATGGTAGTGGTAGTATGGAAGGTACAAAATGGTGGCAAGTATTAACTAACACAGTGGCTCTAGGTTATGTTGCTTTAAAAATGGATAATATTGATTTAACTATATCTATTAGAACATCAGGTAAAAATCCAACCTCATCATTTAGCCACTCTCACATACCATTATTGATTTTGGCCTTTGACAGTAAAAAACATACATTAAGAGACCTAAAACGATTAGCATATTATAAATGTAATGGGTTAACACCAGAGGGGATGTGTTTAAATGCATTAAATGAATTTATACCTAATTCATCATATTATCTTGACAGTTATTTAATTAATATGAGTGATGGTTATCCTACATTTGAAATGGGGAAAGATTTAAATTATAGAGGAGAAGAAGCCATATTAGACACAGCTAAAGCAGTAAAAAATATAAAAAAGAAGGGTGTTAAAATATTAAGTTATTTTATACAATCATCTACAACAAAAACTAAATCAAAAGAATTGAATGAAAATTTTCAAATTATGTATGGTAAGGAAGCATCATTTATCGATCCTAAAAATGTAAATGAAGTCACTAAAACATTAAACAGTCTATTCTTAGAAAGAAATTTAATATCATGAGACACGAAAAAAAAGAAAATAGAGGAAGACCATCAGAAAAACCAGTAGAAATAGTTAGACAGTTTACCAGAGAGTTTGATGATTCTATTTGGCATTACGATTTAGATAAAACAGACAAAGGTCCTTATCTAGTAGAAATGACAGACACAACATATGACAAAGCGGAAAAATTATTTATAAAATTAGAAAAATTACAAACACCTAAATATCATGAAAATGGCAGAAAAAAAAGAACAACTAAGGTTGACAAAATCAAGATGGAAACTACTGAAAGAGCGTATTGGAAAGAACATTATAAACTCTTTCCAGAAGATAAACCTAAGAAACGAGGCCGTAGAAAGAAAGTATAACATGTCTGAAGAAGATCAAATTGAGGAAATCTTAGAAGAGGCAAACGCTTATAATATGAGAAAAGAAGTCGATAAGCGCGCTAAAATCCATCTTAAAAATGATCCTTTATTTTCTAAATTAGAGGCGTATATATATGCGTATAATGATTTAATTGAATAATGGAAGAAATACAAGAACAAGTAGGAAGACTTATAGAAGATATGGAGGGAGATGATAATATGTCAAATGAAGATTTACTAATGGCATTATATAAGTTAAAAACAGACATTGAAGATTATAATTTTCGACATGAAAGTGAAGGAGGTCTTCAGTGGGAAGATTTGGATTAATAATCAATCTTTTATATATATAAGTGATCGCTAGTAGTTGTATTAGCTGCTTTTTTGGACGTGGGTTCGAAACCCACCACCTCCACGATGAAAATCGCTATTTAAAAACGAGGAATCAATAACTCGAAAAACTGATATGGGGGTGAATGGCTTTGACTAGAAGTAAGGATATAATGAAGATCAATGCATAATCGGCACACAGATTAAAACGGTGAAAGCATTTGCTGCTTTAGCTGCTATTAGACTTTTGGCAACAGAAGGAAATGTAGCAACTGAGGAATCAGTACTTGCGATGGCTGCCTAATAGGGTACCCGTCACCAACGGCCACAGGGACGATGTCGTTAAATCCCATAGAGCAGCCCCAGGGCTGCTCTTTTTTTTCATATGTATTTCTGTATATTATAATATTCATATATGAAAAAATTACTATTATTAGTTTTAACGTTATTTACGTTAAATGTTATGGCTCAGGACACTACATTAGCTAGTGTTTCAACTGATCCTCTTCTCTTAAAATTAACCCAATTCCATACAAAAGTAGCTACTATGAATTTAGACATATCTACTTTAAAATTAGATATGAATTGGAAAAAAATTACAAAATTTGCTACAGTTTATGGAGCAGTAAATGGAGGCACATCATTGTCTGACAGAGATGTATTTTCTGTTACTAATGGTTTACAAACAGAAACAGTAGAAACTCCTTACGATTATTCTGTTATTTTAGGTGTTAGAAAAATAGCTAGAATGGGGTATGAACCAAAAGAAGCATTTAAAAATGGCCAAGAAAATTCATTTAGTGATGCTTCTACAGTTGGTAAAGTAAAAGGTTTTGAATATTTATTTGAATTATCTTATGTAAGACAAGAAGGAGAAAGTTATAATAACCAACATCACTTTTTAAGATATATAGCTGACGATTACATTCTTAAAGGTGAATATTTAGAAGACGGATTTGCAGACATTAAATATTTTGAAACTTCACAAAGATATAGACATAAAATAGAAAGTTTAGATAATATAACTTTTCTTCCTAAAGAATTAAAAAAGGGAAAATTATCATTTAATATAGGAGCAGCACAACGAATAGCTGAACCATATGGTTTTAATCCTTTAGAAGAATGGCAATTAGAAAATGGTAGTTTACATTACACATTTTTAGCATTAGAAGAAGGATATAATGTTGATTTTACCAATCCAGAAGGTATTCAATATTTAGATCCTTCAGGAAATGTAGTTGCTACCAGTACAGAAGTTTGGGAAGCAGTTGTTATCCCAACAGTTTTGGCAGATTATTCAGAAAGAAAAAGAAACGAATTGGAAAACACAATCCAACACTCACTCATAGTTGGTTTTGATTATTACCTTTACACCAAAAAATTATGGCTCCATTCATGGGGAAATTTGATGCCTTACCATTATGATGGTGGTGATGAATTTTCATACCACAAATATAATAATGGTGAACAATGGTATGATTATTCAGGTGGGTTGATTTTTGGATATAAATTAGACAAACACTTAGGAGTGTTTATAGAAGGTAAATATAATAAATACTGGAATAGAGAATGGCATGATTTCTCTGTAGGTATAAATTACGTAATATTTTAAAATGGCAAAACAAACACTAACAGAAAGATTTCAACAATTAGCAGGTATTAAACCTTTATATGAATTAGAACCTATTAAAGAAGGGTTCTTTGATTTCTTCAAAAAGAAACATGACAGCAGTACACCTAAAAAAAGAGAAATACAAGATTTTGGTGATTACGAAAATGATAATTCATTATTAGTAAGATCCCTAGGTGCCAAATATGAAGATGATGTTGTTCAATTTAAATCAAAATCACAAGTAGAATTAGCAGTTGCAAATTGGGATTATTGGAATAGAAGACAGTGGGATGGGGATGGTACAGTTGGATTCAACCCAAATACATTACAGGATTTTAATAATAGTAAAGATGAATTAGAGAAAAGTTTTGCTAGTATGGTATATTCTAGTTGGGAGTCAGCTAATTTTACATCCGATGGGAATACTTCGCTTGATAGTTGGATTGATAATATTGGTGTCCAGTCAGGATTTATTTCTAGTGAAATTAACGAACCATATTGGGAAGATAGTGAAAGTGAATATTATGAATAATAATTAAATAAATGGCAACACAGAAGGAACTTATAGCAGATTTAATAATAGAGATAAATTCAATGAAAAGTAAACTCCCAAATGGTGAGTTAAAGTTGATACAAAAATCATTAGTTGACCTAGAAAAAGGTCAATGTGGGATTAAAGACGAAGTAAAAGCTATACAGAGAAGATTATTTAATCCTGACAATGGGTTGATAGTAGAAGTAAACAAAAATACAGATCGCATGGATGATCGAGATGCTAAGCTTGGTGGTTGGTTGAAAGAAATCGAGCATTTCCATGGAATAGTAGTTTGGAAAAAGAATGTACAAAAAGGATTATGGATGATATATTCAGCTGTAATTGGTATTATAATTAAATTATTGTTTTGGAGTTAAATATGGGAATAACTTGTATGATATTTGGAATGATTGGGGGCTCAATAATATATTTTATATTACATGGTGCTTGCGTTACTAAAAGATGGTTGAAAGGGAAAAAAGAAAAAATTGATAAAAACTTAAAAGGTTAACATGGCAAAAGAATTAAGTGAAGACACTAACGTACAGGTAAGTTTAAAAACACTAGGGGGTATAGCAGCATTAATAGCTACAATTGTAGGTATGTGGTTTGCTTTGCAAGCAGACATTGCTGAAGCTAAAACATTACCAGCTCCAACTCCACCAGTAATATCAAGAATGGAATTTGATATGAAAGATCAACTAGTTAGACAAACAATTATGACTACTCAAGAAGATGTTAAAGAAATTAAAGAACAACTTGAGAAGTTAAATGATAAAATAGATAGATTAAGATAGTATGAAACTGTGGAACACAAATGTATGTTTAACATCACGACCATCAATAATGGTTATAATAGCATTGTTATTAAGTACTTTAGTATTAGCAAGTGTTTGGCCAGAGGAAGTAGTAGTAATTAAAGAAGTACCACCAAAACAAAAAGTAGAAGTATGGATACCAACAGCCGAAGATATCCTTTATCAAGATAGTATGTATACTATAATACGAAATACCCAAAACGATGTAACTGATATTAAAGAAGATATAGTACTTATATTGGAAAGATTAGATTATAAAGATGGTACATATGATAGTATTAGATATGTTAAAGGTGGTAAAATAGATAAAAGAAGAAATCAATAGTTATGAAAAAAGATTATACAACATGGAAGTTAATGGCAGGGTATTTATTGATAATACTATTTATGATAATGTCCAGCTCAGCAAATGGACAAACATATACATGCGATGAAGATATATGTGTAGTTGAATTCAACGCAAGCTGGAACTCAGCAAATGATACAGAATGGTTAAATAATCTAACAGATGTAGGAACAAAAAGAATATTGATTGATAAAGGTACTTGGCAAAAAGATTTTAGTATATTCGTTACTCCAACTATTATTATATTTGTTAATGGAGAAGAGAAAAAAAGATACCAAGCTAATATTATGATGGTAATAGAAGAAAAACAATCTGACATACAAGATAAGATAGACGAAATAATAATGGAAGACTTTTAGTGATGGTCTTGATATTTATATAACAAGGAGAGAAACAACATGAAATCTAAAAAAACAAAATTAACCCTTAAATCATTGGTTAAAGAAGCTGCACCTAAAATGAAATCATCTAAAGAAGAAAAAGACTTTACAAAGCTCTTTCATTTAGTTGCTAACGCTCAAAAAGGTGGTTCAGGAAATAGATATGGTAAGGAATTTGATAAATCAAAAACTAAAGCATTAAGAGCAATGAAAGATATGCTAACATATATTAAGATAGGGGTATAGGGAATAGCATGAATAATAAAGACATTGTAACGCTAATATCTGAAGAAATTGATCTCCTGCTTGAAGGAAAGCCTAAAAAGGGTGAATATATAAAAACCAATGATAATGAAATAGGTTTAATCAATAAGGTGAGCGGCAAAACTGCATATGTTAAATTCCCATCAACGGGTGCTAAATCATTCGACCCAATATACATACCTGACTTAGAGCTATCAATAGATACAAAACATAAAGG
>ENA-ORXF01001250-ORXF01001250.1-marine-metagenome-genome-assembly--contig:-NODE-1250-length-16738-cov-11.264330_pt1 | contig 16738 bp, 24 predicted proteins | sample MGYA00237864_ERZ511476 | MGnify/ENA primary metagenome ERZ511476 (study PRJEB26306, sample SAMN06343908) | marine metagenome | isolation source: coastal waters | place: Atlantic Ocean: West Antarctic... | reverse complement strand
CAAAGAGAAAATTACTTTTTCATTACGCGGTGACAGAAAATATTATATTGCTTTTCAATGCGCATTATTTGAAAGAAATATTATTCAACATGCATCGCCTTTAGATAGCTGTAGTGCTAGAGATAAAGGATTATTATTCAATAAATACTCTATCACTGTAGGTCATTATTATGGGCGAGATTTAAAAACCTTTGATAGCAAACAAGAAATGATTGGCTTTGTTATTGGTTATAACGAAGCTATATCAGTTACTCAAAGCCACGGTTTATTCAGAAATTCTTGAGCATATCAAGCGCACCTTTCGGGGTGCGTTTTATTATGTTTAATAACTAGAAAAGGAAAATAAAAATGAAACTATCGGAACTTAAAATGTCAATTTACAAATCTAACTTCACCATAGAAGAATACAACGGATTAATAGACATCATACAAGAGACGCAAACCATGAACGCTAAAGCTCAAATAAGTGTGGGCGATGCTGTATGGGTTGTCCAAAAAACCAAACGCTCAAAAGGAACAGTAACCAAAATTGCAATCAAAAAAGCAGATGTTGATATAGAAAACGAGGGTAGCTATAGAGTACCCTTTTCAATGTTGGAGGTAAGATAATATGAAACCTATAAATGTATTCTCAATGTTTGACGGCATGAGCTGTGGGCAATTAGCTTTAAAGAAAGCGGGTATTAAAGTTAATACATATCACGCTAGCGAAATAGATAAGTACGCAATCTCTATCACTAAGAAAAACTTTCCTTCTACATTACAAATGGGCGACATAACTAAGCTGGAGGATTGGAGGCTTGAACTTATTAAAGATGAGATAGGCATTGACTTAGTAATAGGTGGCTCACCTTGTCAGGGATTTTCTTTTGCTGGCAATCAATTAAACTTTGAAGATCCTAGAAGCAAATTGTTTTTTGATTTCGTCAGAGTCTTAAAGATTCTCAAGCCTAAATATTTCTTACTTGAGAATGTCCGAATGAAAAAAGAAAGTCAGGATATTATTAGTGAGTATCTTGGTGTTGAACCTGTAGCAATCAATTCTAATTTAGTGAGCGCACAGAATCGCCATAGATTATATTGGACTAATATTCCTTTTGATATGCCAGAAGATAAAGAAACTATGCTTGCTGATATCTTGGAAGATGGAGTAACAGACAGAGAGAAATCACATTGCCTTGATGCTAATTACTTTAAGGGTGGCAATCTTAAAAGTTACTTTCAAAAACACAGAAGGCAATTAGTATTTACTAATAGATGTATCCAAGTAGGTGAGGCCGATTTAAAAGGATTTGATATTATCAAAAGAGTCTATAGTCCTGAAGGGAAAGCACCTACACTTACAACAATGGGCGGTGGTCATAGAGAACCTAAAGTAATTGTTGATGAATTAACTTGGAGAAAACTTAGTTGTTTAGAATGTGAAAGATTACAAACAGTACCAGATGGGTACACCGAAGGAGTATCGAATACTCAGAGATATAAGATGCTTGGCAACGGGATGACCGTTGATGTGATAGCACACATATTAAAGGGAATAACAGTATGAAAAAGTACAGTGAAGATATGATAAGAGAAGCAGTAGATATTGCAGTAGGTGATGATGGCTTTAGAAGTACTGAAGTCATAGAGATATTAAAACATTTAGAAAATCCTGATGTATGCAGCGAGCCTGATCGAGCGCAATCAAAAGACGATTACTATATGTCACTACAAGATTAACCCCGATGAGTTGGCAGATCTCTTTTATGTGTGGAACTTTATAAGTTGCTCCCTAAAACAAAACTGCCTCAATTAATTTAAACTAAGGACATAGATAATGAATGAGATAGAAAAGATAGATTATATTCACGGAGTAATTAAAGAAACTCTACAGGCTATGGAGAATGACATAGGTAACATACCTCAATGGCAATTAGAAAACTCTTTAACATTACTTGAGGATTTAAGAGAGCCTTACTTGATAGCTATAAAAAATAAAATAAACTCAGGACAATTTTAATATAGGATTGAACGCACTATGAATAACAAACTACAATTACTTTACGATGTTGAAAGCTCGTTAGCTGTGTTAGAAATTGGCATTCCTTATGGCCTCCGCAAATCTTCACAGATTTCAAGGGCTGTATATTGCATTGGTCAGTTAATTGAACTAGAGATCCAGGATCAAGTGGAACGAGGTAACTCTTATATCATACCTAGCTATGCCGATGGCAGGTTGCAGGAGATGGTAATAGAATACAACGCAATGCAGCAGGCTATTGATGATGATGAGGAGAAAGCCGATGAGTGAACCAACCTACTCTGAACAAATGCAAGAAGAACTAGAACCTATAACTAACAAGGAAGACGGTAGCAAACCAGTCACTAAGCACACTAGAGCTAAGAGAGATGGCACGATATTAGTTTGCCCTAAATGTAAAGAAGGAAGTATAGTATATCATTTCAGTTGGGTTGCTATTGTTTGTTTAAAATGTAAGGCCGAAGTTTATAAGTATGATTGGAGAGTGGCTGATGAACAAACGTAACCCTGTTAAAAAAAATATGGATAAGCTGCACAAACCTAAGACACACACAGATAAGACTAAGTACAAGCGTGTTAATAATGATTGGTCTTATGATGCTAACGGAACACCAATAACTAACGAGGAAAAGTAAAGATGAAAACCAGAACTAAAAAATATGTAATGACAGTGAACAAAGATAACTTTGCAGAACAATTTAGACTCGATGTAATAAGAGAAACAATTAAGTTTGTTAATAAGCATATAGATAGAAAGTTATATGTTAAGTGTCACGGAAGATTTGGTAAGAACAATCCTAACTTAGCTAAGTATACTAATCAACACGGCAATATTAACTGGAGAGATTGTAAATTAGAAGATGCTCAAAGAGTAGACGTATACATTCACGAAAGATAACCTTGAATAAAGAAGTGTTAAGATTTGTTAAGAGCCATTGACAATTTCTTAATGCTTCTTTAAACTCTATAGAGCTAAGAAGGAAAACAATATGAATGAGAAGAAAGTAAAAGCATTACGAAAGAAAATCAAACCGCTTCAAGTAGAATGGTTAAAGACATTGTTGAACGAAGAAGAAGCAGCACAGGTCTCTATAGATAACATAGATGAGTTAGCTCCTACACAGGATTACTATATGGCTAATCGAACTATGTACCTTTCCTTTATGACACCTAAATGGATAATGAAATATCTTAAACAGTATCCTAATATTAATTCCTTTGCAGAATTAAGTATGCACTATGAAGATTGGAGAACTAAAAACAGAGGCTCTTTAAACTGGATACAATAAACAAAGGAGAACAAGTATGTTTAAAACTATATCAATAGCACTCGTTAGTGCTTTGTTAATAAATATTGTAGGATTAAATTTATATAATCTACATATTGAACAACGCTTTGAAGGCCAAGTTGTTACTACTAATTATCTTAACGATAAGATTATTAAAATTAAAAGCAATATCCTGGAACTTAGAGCTGACTCGATAGGCTCTATCTCCCGTGCTGACCTTGTGGATACTCAAAACTTTATAGAGTATAAGGTATCTATGAATAAGAAAAGTGTGAATGGTTTTATAGATAGTCTTAACAAAGATATGGAACGTCTTAATGTTATCTCTCATTTGAGTCAAGACAACGATGAATACTTTCAAGAAAAGATTGAATATCTATTGCAAGAAATACAGTTGCTTCAAGATCAAACAATAGTACCAGAAGAAATAATAGATGTACCTGTGGTTGAACGTGAAGCAGTACCCGTTGTTGCTGCACCTATACCAGAAGAAACAAATACACATATCGAATCTTATCGTGTTGAAGAATGTTCTTATGCATTAGAAAGCGGTAGACAAAATAGTACTAAAGCAATACAGCGTACAGTAGATAGCCTTAGAAAAAAAGGAGCATACAATATCTCTGTATTGTTTAATATAAATACACAAGGGCAAGCAGAAGATCTTACAGTTAAGTCTAACACTGCACCCGCTAAATTAGAAAGAGCTGTACAAAGATACGTTTCTAAGTTAAACTTTGTACCTAACGAAACGCTTTTATCTAAGTGTGAAATGAGTTTTAATTTGAATGTAACATAAACGAGGAAATAAAGATGGCTGAAGAAAATACATTTAACGCGGGAAGTGGAGTCGGTGAAGTTACAGGTCGTGCTTACTATGCAAATGTAGTTACACCTAACACTACGTTCGATGACAAGTGGGAAATTAGTTTAGTATTAGATGAGGACACGCTAACTGATTTTGAAAATAGAGGACACCCTATAAAAGAAAAAGACTTTGGTAGGTTTGTTCACTTCAAAAGAAATGTAGATAAGAAAGGTGGTGGTCAGAATACTCGACCAACTCTTATTGATGAAGCTAGAAGAAAAGTAGATACATTACCTAAGATGGGTAACGGTTCTTTAGTAAGGGTACAGTACGGTGAGTATCCTTGGAGTTATCAAGGCAAGGCAGGTAAAGGCAGAGACTTACGCGCTGTTCATTTAATAGATTTAGTAGAGTACAACGAGCCTGATGGTGCGGGTATGTACGATGAGGAGGCTTTTTAATGGCAGTTAACAAAGGAAACTTACTGGCCGAGGATACTACTAAACCTTTCGTTACTATTGATGATGTGCAGATTTCGGTAGAGGATTTACCAGAAGAAGCACAAGGTATCTTTGGTAGGTTACAAAGGTTGAATCAAAAGAAAGCAACACTTGCATTAGATATGGAAGAGATAGACGCAAGCATTAACTTTTTTTCAAGTAGAATAATTTCTATTGTTAATTCTTCTTTAGGTCAAGGAGAGGAGGAAGAAGAAAAAGCAGTTAAAAAATCTAACAACTAACGTAACCTTTAACCCTTTACCTGTAGAGTTGCTCCTTGAACAGGTAAGGGGTTTTTTTATAATTAACTTGGGGAAGTAAATTGAATACAGAAGCAAATACATTTGTTAAACATATACCTTGTGAGGCTTGCGGTAGTAAAGATAACAATAGTTTATATACTGACGGGCATACTTATTGTTTTGGTTGTGAAACTAGGACAGGTGTAGGTAATGAAAACTACACACCTATAAGCACGTTAGCTACTAACACCAATAGTTTTTTACATTCTTATAAAGGATCTTACAATGCTCTTGATGATAGGAAGATTAGTCTTAGTACTGCTAAAGTATTTGGCGTTCTATCTGTCACCAATAAGCACGTTTATCCTTATTATAATAATAATGAAGTTGTCGCAACGAAGACAAGAGAAATAGATACTAAGAAATTTTATTCTGCTGGTAGCTTTGAAGGCACAGGATTATTTGGTGAGCAGTTGTATCGAAACACAGGCGGTAAGTATCTCACAATAACAGAAGGCGAGTGTGATGCAATGGCTGTCTATGAAATCTTCGGAGGCAAGTGGGCTGTTGTTTCTCTCAAACGTGGCTGTGCTTCAGCAGTAAAAGATATTAGAGAAAGCTTAGAGTTTGTAGAAGCATACGATAATGTAGTACTTGCGTTTGATAATGATGAAGCAGGACAGAAAGCTGCAAGAAAAGTAGCCCGTATATTAAAGCCTAACAAGACTAAGATTATGTCTTTCCCTACAGGTTTTAAAGATGCTAATGATATGCTTAAGCAAGGGAAGTTTGAAGAGTTTACTAAAGCTTGGTGGAATTCTAAAACTTATACACCATCAGGTATCCTGGAATTATCCAGTAAGAAAAGTGATTGGTTACAAAGAGAAGAAAAAGAAAGTGTACCGTATCCGTGGGAAGGCCTTAACAATAAGCTATACGGTATGCGTAAAGGGGAGTTGATTACTCTTACTGGAGGTACAGGATTAGGTAAGTCAAGTGTCACTAGAGAGTTAGAACACTGGCTCATCAAAAATACAACAGACAACGTAGGCATTTTAGCTCTTGAAGAAAACTGGTTGCGTACAGCAGATGGTATTGTTTCTATAGAAGCTGACGATAGACTTTACTTAGCAGAAAAAAGAGCGCAGTATTCTGATCAAGAATTAGAAAGATTATTTGATAATGTTATTGAAGAGGGTAGAGTATTTATCCACGCACATTTAGGTGCTACTAATATTGATGAGATCTTTTCTAAACTTAGGTACATTATTATAGGTTGTGAATGTGAATGGATAGTAGTCGATCACTTACATATGCTTATTAATGTAATGACAGAGGGAGATGAGAGACGAGGCATAGATAACTTAATGACTCGCCTTCGCTCTTTAGTAGAAGAGACAGGTGTAGGTATGATACTTGTATCACATCTAAGAAGGGCAGCAGGAGAGAAGGGACACGAACAAGGTATTGAAGTATCTCTTTCTCATCTTAAAGGATCACAAGGTATCTCACAGTTATCTGATTGTGTAATAGCCTTAGAAAGAAATCAACAGGCTGATGATCCAGAAGAAGCTAACACAACTAGAATAAGAGTTTTAAAATCTAGGTACACAGGAGATACAGGATTAGCCTGCAGTTTAAAATATAATTCAAACACAGGAAGACTTTATGAAACAGAACTTGATCTCTCTCCCCAACAAAATAGCTCATCACCGTTTTAAAAAAGTAGTCTTTGATGTAGAAACAGATGGGTTAGAAGGCAATACAATACACTGTATAGTAACCAAAGTTATTGGGGGCGAGACTCGTTTGTTTCCCCCTGATAAGTTACAGGAAGGAGTAAATCTTTTAGCCAGTGCCGATGTATTGATAGGTCATAACATCATAGGCTTTGATATCCCTGTAATTAAAAAACATTTCGATGTTACCTTGACTAACCATATCGAAGATACTTTAGTAGTATCCCGGTTGGTTAACCCTGTACTTACAGGAGGGCATAGTTTAAGTAACTGGGGCTACCTTCTTTATCCTAATAATGCAGAGAAAAGAAAGGCAATACAGCCAGATAGTTGGAGTGAGTATACAAAAGAGATGGGTGCTTACTGTATCCAGGATGTAGAATTAAATACAGATATATATTATAAGTTGTTAAAAGATGCAATCGTGTTTAGTCAAGAGTCTATTGATCTAGAACATTCAATAGCTAAGATAATTAAAGATCAAGAGATTACAGGCTTTATGCTTGATGAAAAGAAAGCAACTATTCTTTCTGCTAAACTAAAATCTAAGATGGCAGTACTCGAAAAGAAAGTACACGAAACATTTAAACCTAAGTGGGTAGATGATAGATTAATTACTCCTAAGTTTAATAAAGATAAGTCGTTATCTAAAGTACCTAAGTTAACTGATGAAGAACTTATTAAAGTTACAGCTAATAACTACCAACCTTTTATGCGGCAGAAGTGGGTAGAGTTTAACTTAGCTAGTCGTAAACAAATTGGTGAATACCTTATTACTTTTGGATGGGAACCTAAAAAGTTTACACCTACTGGTCAACCTATAGTAGATGAAACTACATTAGAAAAAGTTAAAGGTATACCTGAAGCTTCGCTTATTGCAGAGTTTATGATGTTACAGAAACGAGTAGCACAGGTAGGTTCTTGGTTAGAGCTATCACAAGACAGCAGAGTACACGGCTTTGTTATACCTAACGGAGCTATCACAGGTAGGATGACACATCGAAACCCTAACGTAGCACAGACACCTAGCTCTCATAAACCTTACGGTAAAGAATGTAGAGAATGTTGGACAGTACCTAAAGGATATAAGTTAGTAGGTATTGATGCTTCAGGTTTAGAGCTGAGAGTCTTAGCACACTATATGAAAAATAAGGATTACATAAATGAAATTATCAACGGAGATATTCACAGCACAAATCAATCACTTGCTGGCCTTGAACAGAGAAGTCAGGCTAAAACTTTCATCTATGCACTCATATACGGAGCTGGAAATGCTAAAATTGGAAGCGTGGTTGGAGGAAACTCAAAAGTCGGTGCATCACTTAGAGATCGTTTCCTCAACAATCTCCCATCACTTGGAAATCTTACAGCTAGTGTTGAGCGAGCAGCAAGTACACGCAAGTACCTTAAAGCATTAGATGGTAGAGTTATTCACATAAGAAAAGTTTACTCTTCTTTAAATACTTTATTGCAAGGAGGAGGCGCTGTTATTATGAAGACAGCTCTTGTCTTGTTAGATAAAAAGATTAAAGATCTTAACCTGGATGCTAAGTTTGTAGCTAACGTACACGATGAATGGCAGATAGAAGTTAGAGAAGATCAGGCTGAACAAGTAGGACAGCTAGGAGTACAGGCTATAGTTGATACTGCTGATGTATTAGATATGATTTGTCCTTTAGATGGAGAGTATAAGATAGGAGATAACTGGAGTGAAACACACTAATCAATTAGATTTTTTTTATGAAGAAATAAATCAAGAAGATTACGAAGAAGATTACGAAGAAGATTTTAAAATATGTTATACTTGCAATGAATCTTTATCTATTTCTTTTTTTCAATATACTGACGAAAGAAATAAATGGAGAAGAAGAGATTGTACTCCCTGTAGAAAAAAATATCAAAGAATTTTAGGGGACTTAAGAAAAAAACATATTGTTCCTAACAATCATAAATGTCCTATTTGTTTAACAAATGGAAAAAATTCAATTGGTAAAAGAACTATGTGGGAATTAGATCACTGTCACATTACAAATAAATTTAGAAATTATTTATGTGGTACTTGTAATAGAGGGTTAGGATTTTTTAAAGATGATTTAGAAAATATTAAAAAAGCATTAGAATATTTAAATAAACACAAGGAGAACTTATGAAGAAATTAGATACAGTAGTAGAGGACATCTATAAAGAAGTATCTAAAATTAGTGACGGTAAAACATTAAAGGTTACTGATAAACAATTAGATGAATTTGCAGAAGGTATGAAGGCAGCTATGAAACACTGGCTTACTCCAAGAGAAGTAAAGAAACCTTACTTGCGTATGTCTAACATAGGTAGACCAGAGAGGCAGCTATGGTATGATATGAAGAGAGATCCTAAGAAAAATACATTAGCTGCTTCAACACAAATTAAATTCTTATATGGCCACTTGCTTGAAGAAGTTGTTTTGTTTTTAGTTAAGTTATCAGGACATAAGATAACAGATCAACAGAAAGAAGTTACTGTTCAAGGTATTAAAGGACATATGGATTGTAAGATAGACGGAGAGGTAGTAGATATTAAGTCAGCTTCTAACTTTGCCTTTAGGAAATTTTTATTCGGTACACTTCCTGAAAAAGATTCTTTCGGATACCTTGCACAGTTAGCAGGCTATGAAGAAGCAGAGAAAACTACAGGCGGTGGGTTCTTAGCTATCAATAAAGAATCAGGAGAGTTAAGTTTATTTAAACCTCAGAGTTTAGATAAGCCTAATGTTATTGAAAAGATTAAAACATTACGTCAACAATTAAAAAAGAAGAGTCCTCCTTCTCGATGTCATTCTCCTGTAGCTGATGGATCATTCGGTAATATGAAATTACCTAGCGAGTGTAAGTGGTGCGTACATAAGTTTGAATGTCACAAAGATGCTAATGATGGGAAAGGATTGAGAGTTTTTAAATACTCTAATGGTCTTAATTATTTAACAGTAGTTAAACGTACACCTAGAGTAGAAGAACTTGCCTCGTAGATTTCCACGCAAGGTAAGGCCCAGAGAAAAGAATATTCCTAAAGGGTACGATAGTAAGTGGGAGTATGAGTTACATCAAGGCATACTTAAATCCTGGAGTCATCATACAGATAAAGTACCTTATGTAGTACAGCATACCTATGAGCCTGACTTTGTTAAAGATAAAATACTTATCGAAGCAAAGGGTAGGTTCTGGGATCACGCTGAGTACAGTAAGTACATATGGATTAGAAAAGCTTTACCTGATACAATGGAATTTATATTCTTATTTCAAAAGCCGTATGCTCCTATGCCTGCAGCTAAGAAAAGAAAAGATGGTACTAAAAGAACTCACGCTGAATGGGCGGAAGCTAATGAGTTTACTTGGTACTCCGAAGAAACTTTACCAGAGGAGTTTAGATAATGAACTATAAATTTAACGAAGACACAACATTACAAATGATAAAAACATATATAAAAAATACTTATAACGCACACTATGCTAAAGATAAAAAGTATCAAGCAACAGATATGATCTTTGATTCTGGATACGGTGAAGGGTTTTGTCTCGGTAACATAATGAAGTATGCTATGCGCTATAAAAGAAAAGAAGAAGGTTACTTACTGGATATTAAAAAGCTTATACACTATGCCATTATATTGTACGGTGAAGAAATGAAACGTATAAATACTCTTGGTGAAGAGGTAAAAGATAAAGACTTTATGAATCAACATATACCTGATGGTAAGATAAGAGAAGGTTGGAATAAATAATGAGTAGGCTTTTATATATGATTCCTTTTATAGGAATACCTATAGGACTTTATTTTTTAATTACTTTTAATATGGCTTATGCTATTTTAATTGCAGGGTTAGCTCTAACACAAATTATATTTTGTTTGGTATACATTATATGGAATATATTTTTAGCAGGTGTTGATGGAGTATTAGAAGTACAAGTTAAATTATGGGATGCTTTTTTTCCTGTAGTATTTCTTTTAATCTGTGCTGTTTCTTTTCTATATTCAACACTAACTAATTTAACAATAGCTTTAACAGGATTTTAATATGATAGAAAAAAACATACACAACGTAGGGCTACCTACAAACTACCAGCAATTTATACATCTTAGCAGGTACGCTAGGTGGAATGAAGATAAGAAACGTAGAGAAACTTGGGATGAAACAGTAGCTCGATACTTTGATTTCTTTGAGAAACATTTAAAAGAAAACCATAACGTAGATAACATTACTTGGCCAGCCGTTAGAAAAAGTTTAGAAGAGGGTGTGCTTTCGTTAGACATTATGCCTAGTATGCGAGCATTGATGTCAGCAGGTAAAGCATTAGAACAGGATAACGTAGCAGGATTTAACTGTAGCTATGTAGCTGTTGACACACCTAGAGCCTTTGATGAAACCTTGTACATACTTATGTGTGGCACAGGCGTAGGCTTTAGTGTAGAGCGACAGTACGTTAACCAACTTCCTGATTTACCTGAAGAACTACACAAGACAGATACTATCATTAAAGTAGCTGACTCTAAAATAGGGTGGGCAAAATCCTACAAAGAAATGTTATCGTTACTATACTCAGGGCAGATACCCACTTGGGATGTGTCTAACATAAGACCTTACGGAGCTAGACTTAAAACATTTGGTGGTCGTGCCAGTGGCCCTGCTCCTTTAGAAGAACTGTTTGAGTTTACTATTAATATATTTAAAGATGCTTTAGAAAAAGGACAGCGTAAGTTAGTCTCTATTAACTGCCACGATTTAATGTGTAAGATTGCAGAGGTAGTAGTAGTAGGTGGAGTAAGACGTAGTGCTTTAATCTCTCTTAGTAACCTATCAGATAACCGTATGCGTAACGCTAAGTCAGGTGCTTGGTGGGAAGATAATCAACAACGTGCGTTATCTAATAACTCTGTAGCCTACACAGATGCTGCAGAAACTGGTGCGTTTATGCGTGAGTGGTTGTCTCTATACGAGTCTAAGAGTGGTGAGCGTGGTATGTTTAACCGTCAGGCTGCAGAGAAACAGGCAGCTAAGAACGGTAGACGAGAAGAGTATAAAGACTACGGTACTAATCCTTGTAGTGAAATCATTCTACGCAACAAACAGTTCTGTAATCTAACTGAGGTTGTTGTTAGACCTGATGATACTATGGATTCTTTAAGAACTAAAGTTGAGGCAGCTACTATACTTGGTACATTCCAGGCTACGCTAACAAACTTTAGATACCTGACAAGTAAATGGAAACATAATACACAAGAAGAATCTTTGCTTGGTGTTTCTCTTACAGGTATAATGGATAACATTGATATGATAAATGGTAAGATAGACTTAGAATATTTAAAGAACTTATCTGTATCAATTAATAAAGTATGGGCTAAGAAGTTAGGTATCCCCCAATCCGCAGCGATTACCTGCGTTAAACCTAGCGGAACAGTAAGTCAACTGGTCAATAGTGCTTCTGGTATTCACACTAGACATAGCCCATACTACCTTCGTACTATCCGTGCTGATAAAAAAGATCCGTTAGCTAGGCTAATGGTCGATGCAGGTGTGTACTACGAAGATGATGTAACTAAACCAGAACATACTTATGTATTCTATTTTCCTATCAAGAGTCCTAAAGGCTCACTTACTAGGAAAGACTTTACAGCTATAGAGCATTTAGAAATCTGGAAACAATATCAAGATAAATGGTGTGAACACAAACCCTCTGTCACTATCTCAGTTAAAGAAAATGAATGGATGGAGGTAGGTGCTTGGGTACATAAGAACTTTGATGATGTCTCTGGTATATCCTTCTTACCTTTCTCAGATCACTCTTATAAGCAAGCTCCTTATCAAGAGATAACCTACAATGAGTATCGTAGTTGGTTAAAGAAAACTACAGACATAGTAGATTGGTCAAAGATAACAGAGTACGAGACAGAAGATATGACTGAGAATACTAAAGAGCTTGCGTGTAGTGCAGGTACTTGTGAGATTATTTAATGGCTAGAATAAAAAGGGAAGAAGCAAAATTATTAGGCTATGAAATTTTGTTTAATAAACAAGGACAGTTAATTAGCGAGAGAACAAGTACAGATATTACTAAGTTAAAAAATCAATTAACTAAAGAAGACTTTAACCTACTACAGTCGACAGTAAGAAGCGCAACAAGAGAACTAGACGCAGTACATAATAAAATAGAAGCGGATTTAAATGCTCGTAAAACATAGTTACTTCCAGGTGTAGACTCTAAGTGCTTTTGCTTTTCCTTTAACCTCTATAGGTTCTAATTCTCTTAAAGGAAAACAAGAATACTTAGCAGTCTCTTCTCCTATTAACGTACCTACCCCTGCTACTTTAGTACTTGATTCTAATCTAGCGGCTACGTTACAAGGATCACCTATCAAACTAAAAGCAAACCTATCTTTGGCCCCAAAGTTTCCTGCTATACACACACCAGAGTTTACACCTATACCTATAGCAATCTCTGGAATACCTTCTGATTTAAATACTGCGTTTAACTCTATGATGTTAGCTTCAATTTCTCTAGCTGCTTGTAAAGCTAGGCTGTGGTGATCAGGTTGAGGGATAATAGTATTCCAATGGAACATACCTGCATCACCAATAAACTTATCCGTACAACCAAAGAATTTATTAGCTGCTTTGACTTGTACATCTAGTACGTTATTCATTATGTACGTTACCATCTCAGGCTCTACAGATTCTGATAGGCTAGTGAATCCTCTCAAGTCTGTGAAGATAATACTGCAGTTAACTCTGCTACCGTTGACCTTACACAACTCTGGATTTAACTGTAACTTTTTCACCATACGAGGATCGAGGTATTTTCCAAACTGCTTTTTAACTAACTGTCTAAGCTTGTACTGCTCTCTAAATCTAAAGTAGAACGCTGTTGCACCTGTTATGAACTGACATATCAATGTCCACGTTACGTCAATCAGTAAACCTTTCTTTATAAAATATACACCCACTACAAAAGTTAGTATACCTATACAAGTGCTTAGAAAAACTCCAAGTGTTATACCTAAATAATTAATTAAAACCCACACTGCAACTACAGAAGCTAACAACATAAGTAACTCTGCGGCTGTTGCATAGTCAGGTATCTGTGGACTGTCTTGTATTAGAATTGATTCAGCTAATGCTGCTTGTATCTTATGTGGTTCTAATAAACCTACAGGGGTAGCCAGTTGTGGCATCACACCGCTTGCTGTAACACCAACGAACACAAACGTACCTTCTACGTTCATCTCTTGTAGTGTAGTTTGTGGTGTATCTACCCAACTTACCCACTTTCTACCTAGAGAATCTACAGATACAGGTGGTAGTCCTTGAACTATTACTTCTTCTAAACCATTTTCGTTTGTTTTAATTATATAACTATTAGCATCCAACAAAACTTTAAGTACTTCAATTCCATAAGATGCGAGCCAACCATCAGGTGTTCTCATTAGTAAAGGTAAACGTCTTATCAAGTTGTCTACGTCAGTGTGAGCTACAGCAATACCAGAAGCAGCATAGTATTCTAGTATTGGAATATTATTAAGTACTCCTTGTAATTTATAACCACCAATATCTTCTCCTATAATAACTGTACCTATAGTCTTAGGATAAAGGTTATTGTTAGTTTCAAATAAAGGAAGCACAGATGCTGTATACCTTAAAGATTCAGCAAACTTTACGTCACCACCTGATCTGTCTGGATGTGGAAAACTAATTCCCCAACCTACACCAATAGCTCCAGCTTCTAATAGTTTAGTTTGTATCTCAGCTAATCGTTGTCTAGGAAACGGATAGCCGCCTTCAGTTTCTACGTCTTCTTCAGTTATGTTGAGGATTGTAAAGTTACCGCTAGGTTGTTGTTCACTAACAAGTGAGTCAAAGGTTTTAAGTTTTAATACTTCTAATAATTCTACTTGAAAGGTAACAGGAATAAAAAATAATACTAATAATGTAATTAGTTTATACATAATTAACTTCCTTGTTTAATAGTGATAGTAGAAGAACTGCCTCCGTTGGTAGCTATTTGATTTACCTTGCCTTCTTGTTCAATGTGTATGCTATATGAGCCGTCTTTAGGCACGACTATTTCTAAGGCATCTTCTATTTGACGTAGGAATTTTAAGTTAACAGATGTAACAAAGGTACTAATCTGTGTTTTTTCGTCATATCCTACGGCTGTACCTGTAACGCCATCGGCTGATAGAGCTTTGCTTGCTTTACCTAGTTCATCAACATCCTGTATTAAATCAAGTAAGTCTTCAAGAAAGTTACCTGCTAGATAATCTATGTCTAGCTCTTGATACTCTAAATCATCTTGAGCTAAGTCATCTTGTTCTAGCTCATCAAACTCAAGGAAGTCTACATCCAGGACATTACCTGCATCCGCAGTAGACTCTGCTGTTTCAAGCTGCTTAGTCTCTGGGGGATTTACGATTAACATATTGTCAATCATGTCTAGTGTAAGGTCTAGTATTACTGCAGGAGTAGGAGGAGTTTCAAAATTGTACACTGTAGTAGCTTCGTAAGGTTTAGATAGAACAATCTGACCTAGTGCTGTGTCTACAGTTATCTCACCGCTTGATGTACCATCAGCTTTGGGTAAAAGTATTACCAAAACTTCTCCCGTTTCTTTTACCGTTAAAGTTAGGTCTGTTCCTCTTATGCCAATAGTGGCTGCGTTAGTACGGATGGTAATGTTATCTTTTGGAATATAGTTTGTTTGAGAACTTATAAATCTTCCAGTTCCTTTAACAAACGAAAGAACCATAGAGGACTTAGTAGGATCAGGATCAAATATAAAAGTATCAACTACTACTTCGCTATGCTCTGTTAGACGTATGGTAGTGTCATCTCTAAAGGTAACACCCATCCTACCGTTAGCAGTCTCTAGTTTATCCATAGAGTTAAGTGAGAAAGCAAGCGCACTCTCATATGGTTTATCTCTTACTACTCTTGTGTGTCCTCTTAGCTCTGTAATACTTCCAATATCAACATCCAACTGCTGTGCCTTGATCGTCTTGGTTAACACAAACAGTACCATTAGAACCCCAAGAAGTGATACGCAACCAATCGTTATCCAATGTAGATTGCTGGTCAACTGTGAACGCTCTAGAATTGCCGTCTTGTTCCAGCTTGAAATAAGCTCCTGCATAACCATCTCCATCATAAGTTACTGTATTCGAGTCTCCATCTAAATCAATATACTGAGTTGCTGAGTCCACATCTAGATCGGAATTAATTACATTGCTATCTCCTTGTATAATCCAATCAATATCTGCTCCACTAGCTAACGATACTGTAGCTAGATCAAGTGTCATAGTGTTAGAGCCGCCCGTAACTTGTACGTTAACATTTGAATTATCTGCACCAAACGTATTGTTCGGATCCATTTTAGAAGTGAACGTATTTGTATCACCGTCAAAGTTAAAAAATCCAGTATAGCTATCAGCATACATGTCACCTAAGTATTTATTATTGTTCCCAATTTGATTTATATCTAATGTCATGCTTGTTCCATCAAGGTCTAGCGCAGTCATAGTACCCGCAACTGCAGTAAGACCACCAATAATGTTACCGCTACCAAGCTGCTCTAAATCTATATTGGCTGTTGCGCCTACTTGGTCTACAAAGATTTCGTTGTCACTAGCTAACGCGTTAACTGATAGCAACAATAATAAGCTAATTAATTTATTCATATTCCCAATACCCCCTAGTAATTCCTATCTTAATAATTTCTAATACCCCTTCTTCTATTGATTTCTGTAGGGCTATAGAGGTGCTTTCGTTATGTGCAACTCCTCCTTCTACTTCAATCAGCCTTGTTCCTTCATCTATAAATCTAAACAAGTCCTGCGAAAGTCCTGCCGAAGTAATTGTTTTGGTTACTAATACTTCGATTAACACTTCTCCTGTTGATACAGATACAAGTCTTAATGTAATAGTAATTAAATCTTCTCTGTACTCTTTGCTTGAACCTATACCTAAGAACCTTGCGCCCATCCCGCCTGACTTTATGTTCGCATCATAGCTCAACACACCGCCCTGTATGAGTAATCCTGCTAGTAACAAAGGTTTTACACCACTGTCCTCGTCAAAAGTTTCCCTTGTAGAGCGTATTAACTGCCTTTCCT